>Ga0153916_10000516_pt1 | contig 25903 bp, 19 predicted proteins | sample Opewatmetagenome_FD_109642 | JGI IMG/M metagenome (GOLD analysis project Ga0153916, IMG submission 109642) | Freshwater wetland microbial communities from Ohio, USA - Open water 3 Core 3 Depth 4 metaG | ecosystem: Environmental > Aquatic > Freshwater > Wetlands | place: USA: Ohio, Lake Erie...
CCCTCGCCACCGTCGGCTTCCTGCTGATCATCGGCATCACCTACGTGATGATCAGCAACATGACGCGCCCGATCGGCGAGATGGTGGCGGCCACGCGGAACATCACGGCCGGCCGGCTCGACCAGGAGGTGCGGGCGGACGCCCAAGGTGAGCTGGCGCTGCTCGCCGACTCGTTCAACACGATGCTGGCCAGCCTCCGCCAGATGCGGGGCGATCTCGAGGAGTGGGGCCGCACGCTCGAGGAGAAGGTGCGCGAGCGGACCGAGCAGGTGACGGCCATGCAGGTCCGCGTGGCGCAGTCCGAGCGTCTCGCCTCACTCGGCATGCTCGCGGCGGGCGTGGCCCACGAGGTCAACAACCCGCTGGGCGGCATCCTCGCGCTCACCGCGCTCACGCTCGAGGATCTCCCACCCGACCACCCCGACCGGCACAATCTCGAGGTCGTGCTGCGCCAGACCGAGCGGTGCCGCGACATCGTGAAGGGGCTGCTGGACTTCTCGCGGCAGTCCGACGCCACCATGGAGGAGCTCCAGGTCAACGCGGTCCTGGACCAGACCCTGGCGCTGGTCGGCCAGCAGGCGTCGTTTTTCAACGTCGAGCTAGTGCGCGACTGGGCTCCCGATCTCCCCCCGGTCACCGCCGATCGCTCCCAGATCCAACAGGTCATCCTCAACATCCTGATGAACGCCGTGCAGGCCATGGGCGAGCGCGGCACGCTCACCCTCACCACCAGACCGAGCGCGGGCGGGCGCGAAGTCGAGATCCAGATCGCGGACACCGGGTGCGGCATTCCGCCCGACATGATCGACCGGATCTTCGACCCGTTCTTCACCGCCAAGCAGGGCAGCCAGGGCACCGGCCTGGGGCTCGCGATCGCGTACGGCATCGTCACACGTCACCGCGGCCATATCAGCGTCCAGAGCGAAGTGGGCCACGGCACCACTTTCACGATTCGACTCCCGGCTACGCGCACCGAGCTATACGATCCCGCCTGACGGGTGGTTGTGTTCGTCCCCCCGCCTGGCGAGATTGACCTGCTTGTCGGGAGAGGTGGCCGAGCGGCTGAAGGCGGCGGTTTGCTAAACCGTTATAGGGTCTTAAACCCCTATCGGGGGTTCGAATCCCCCCCTCTCCGTACTACTCCCCCCTATGACGAAGCCTCGCGTCAGGTTTGCGCCCTCCCCTACCGGGTATCTCCACGTCGGCGGCGCCCGCACCGCCCTGTTCAATTGGCTGTTCGCCCGCGGGCTCGGCGGGACCTTCCTGCTCCGCATCGAGGACACCGACCGGGAGCGCTCAACCGACGCGCACACGCGCGTGATCCTCGACGGGCTCGCCTGGCTGGGGCTCGACTGGGACGAGGCGGTCGTGTTCCAGGGCGCGCGGCTCGCGCGTCACCGGGAGGTGGCCGACCGCCTGGTCGCCGACGGCGCGGCGTATCTCGACGAGGGCGCCGTCCGGTTCCGCATGCCCGACGCGGAGATCGCCTGGGACGACGTGGTGTACGGCCGGATCAGCTTCCAGGGCCGCGATGTCAAGGACTGGGTCATCCTCCGATCCGATCGCACGCCGACCTACAACTTCAGCGTGGTGTGCGACGACATTGACATGCGCATTACGCATGTGATGCGCGGCGAGGATCACGTCTCCAACACGCCTAAGCAGATCGCGGTGTACCGGGCGCTCGGCGCGCCGACGCCGCAGTTCGCCCACCTGCCGATGCTCAACGGCCCCGACGGCAAGAAGCTCTCCAAGCGGCACGGGGCCACCGCCGTGGGCGATTACCACGCCATGGGCATCCTGCCCGCGGCGATGCGCAACTTCCTCGCCCTGCTGGGCTGGAATCCGGGCGACGACCGTGAGCTCTACTTCGAGCTGGACCAGCTGGTCGCCGCGTTCTCGATCGAGCGGGTGCAGAAGACCAGCGCCGTGTTCGACATGACCAAGCTCGAGTGGATGAACGGCCAGTACCTCAATCACCTGCCGCTCCCCGAGCTGGCCGGGATCCTGGCGCCGCAGCTCCGCGCACTCGGCGTCGAGCCGGACGCGTATCCGGCCGAGCGGGTACGCGGCTGCGTCGCCTCGATCCGCGGCCGGTCGCGCACCACCATCGAGCTGGCGCAGCGCGTGGCGGTGCGTCTCGACCGCCGGCACATCGCGCGGGACGATGCCAAGGCGCAGCAGACCATGGCCAAGGACCTCGCCGGCTTCCGCGCCATGCTCCGCGCGGTGCGCGAGCAGCTCGGCGCCCTGCCGGCGGACGCCTGGGAGCCCGCGCGCCTCGAGGCTGAGCTCAGGACCCTCGCCGAGCGCCGCGGGGTGGGTGCGGGCGCCGTGATGCAGCCGGTGCGGATCGCCCTCACCGGCTTCGCGGTCTCCGAGCCGGTGAACGAGCTGCTCGTCGCCGTCGGCCGGGAGGAGAGCCTCAGCCGGCTCGAGGCGGCCCAGGACTGGGAGCCCGCCACCGCATAGCGGCGCCGCGCGCCGCGGGCTATCGTTGTGCGTTTCGACCGGCCGGATTCCGCGGCCGCCCCGGCTCAGCCGCCACGTCACACCAGATTGCGGAGGACGCGTGAGCGTCGCACAGCGCCTCAGGGAAATCCGCGACGGATTCCGGCCGTCGTTTTGGGTCGCCAACTTCACGGAGCTGTTCGAGCGGCTCGCCTACTACGGCCCGCAGGCCGTGCTCGCGATCTACCTGCACGAGCACCTCGGCCTCTCGACCGAGCAGGCCACGTGGCTGATCGGCTACTACGGCTTCGTCGTCTGGTTCATGCCGATCGTCGGCGGCGCGCTGGCGGACCGGTTCGGGTTCCGGCGCACGCTGGCCGGCGCGTTCTTCATCCTGGCGATCGGCAACTTCCTGCTCGGCTCCCTGTCGGCGTCGTGGATGGCGCCGATCCGCGACGCCCTGCCGCTGTTCGCCCTGATGCACATCCTCATGCTGATCCCCGCCATGGGCCCGGCGGTCGTGAAGCCCGTGGTCGTGGGGACCACGGCGCGCGCCGCGGACGAGAGCGTGCGGTCGGTCGGCTATTCCATCTATTACACCGTGGTCAACATCGGCGCCGCCATCGGGCCGCTGCTGGCGTCGCTGGTGCGCCGCACGGTCGGCGTGGAGGACGTGTTCCTGGTGAGCGCCGCGCTGACGCTCGCCATGGCGATCGTCACCCTGCTGTTCTACCGCGAGCCGGCGCGGGACGGCGGTGTCGAGGCGCAGGTCGCGACCATCGCGCAGGCGTTCCGCAACCTGGTGCGCGTGCTCGCCGACTTCCGGTTCGTCATCTTCCTCGTGATCTTTTCCGGCTTCTGGGTCGTGTTCTGGCAGCAGTACCTGTCGCTGCCGATCTACATCCGCACCTACGTCAATCCCAACGCCAACATCGACGCACTGCTGTCGGTCGAGGCGACGACGGTCATCCTGTTCACCTTCCTCGTCAACTACCTGACGCGCAAGGTCCCGGCGTTCGTCGCGATCATCGCCGGCGTGCTGATCTCGAGCGTCAGCTGGCTGTTCCTGACCCTGGGAAGCACCACGCCCTTCGTGGTGGCGGCCCTCATCGTGCTCGCGATCGGCGAGGTGGTGCAGGCGCCGCGCTACTACGAGTACATGTCACGGCTCGCGCCGCCGGGACAGCAGGGCCTGTTCATGGGCTACGCGTTCCTGCCGATCGGCATCGGCTATCTCATCGGCGGGCGGACGGCGGGCTGGCTGCTGCACTACTTCGGCGAGGTCCGCGGGCAGCCGGCGTTGATGTGGTACGTCGTCGCCGCCGCCGGCGTGCTCACGACGGTGCTGCTGATCCTGTACGACCGGCTGCTGCGACCGAAAGGCCCGGCGCCGGCCGGCGTCACGTCTTCGTCTTGATCGAGTCCGGTGGGACCTTCTGGTTCCGCTTGGCCTCGCGCTCGGCGTCCCGGCGCTTGCGCGTCTCGTCCACGTACTTGCGGAACTCGGCGGCGCTCTCGGCGCGCCGCGCGGCCTGCAGGATGTCCTCGCGGATCTGCATCAGCTCGGCTTCGTGCTTGGCGCGGTCGTAGTTGCCCTGCGGCAGCGGGAGCAGCGCGAGGATCGCGGTGGGCAGCTTGATCCCGCCGAGGTAGATCCAGCCGCCGTCGATGCCCCACTTCTGGCCGTTGATCTCCGTGGTCCACGGCCGCGGTGCGGCCACGGCGAACGAATCCGGCGGCAGCGTGTCCAGGAAGGCGTGCAGCCGGGCGACGATCGCGCTGTCGATCAGCGCGGCGTGCATCGCCGGCGTCACGGTGTCGCGTCCGCTCGCGGCGATCGCCGCGGCGATCGCGTCCCACGGCCGCACCCACAGCCGCCCGTCGCCGAACCGGGCGCCGAGGATCCGTCGCCCCGGCCCGGCCGCCGGCTGCCCCGTGGCGGCCGTCGTGTCTCGTCCGGGCGCCGCGCCACCTCCAGCCTCGCTCGCGCGGGCCGGCGGGAGAGCTGACGGGACCGCGGTCGGCGCCTGAACCGGCGGGCCGGCGGGCCGCTGGGGCGGAGCTTCCCGTCTGCCCCGCGCGCGTCCCGGCGTGCCGCCGAGCGGCCGGATCGGCCCGACCGGCGGCAGCTCGATCTCCGCGCCGCCGCTCGGCGGCGCCAGGACGATGTAGGTCGGCCCGGAGGGAAACACGCGGTGGGTCGTCACCAGCAGCAGCGCCACCAGCCCGGCATGCGCCACGAGGCTCGCGGCGATCCACCACGGACTCGCCCGCGGCTGCTTGGGGGGCAGCCAGTCGCGCATCACCCGGCCTGCGCCGGCGCGAGGGCGCGCCCGATACGCTGCGTCGCCTCCGCGAAGCGCGCCTCACTCACGGTGAGCGCCACGCGGAAGTACCCTTCCCCCCCCGGGCCGAACGATGCGCCCGGCAGCACCACCACCCCCTGCTCCTCGAGCAGCCGCTCCGCGAAGCCGAACGAGTCGAGCCCTGCGGGGAGCGGTACCCACAGGTACATCGTCGCGCGCGGGCGCGGGACCTCGAGCCCCACCGCCCGGAGCGCCTCGACCGCCGCGTCGCGGCGGCGGCGGAACGTCTCGCACACCCGCGGCAGGATCCGGTCGGCCTGGTCGAGCACCGCCGCCGCCGCCCGCTGCACGGCGAGAAACGGCCCGGTGTCGGTGTACGTCTTGACGTGCTGCAGCGCCGCGATCAGCTCCGGGCGCCCCAGGGCCCACCCGATCCGCCAGCCCGTCATGCTGAACGACTTCGACATCGACAAGAACTCGATCGCCACCTCACGGGCGCCCGGGATCTCGAAGATGCTCGGGGCGTGGTAGCCCTCGAACACCAGCTCGCAGTACGGATTGTCGTACGCCAGCACGATCCCGTGCCGCGCGCACAGCTGCACGGTCCGCACGAGGTAGTCGCGCGTCGCGACCCCCGTTGTCGGGTTGTTGGGGTAGTTGAGGAACACGAGCTGCAGCCGGTCCAGCAGGTTGGGGTGGAGCTCGTCCAGGTCCACCAGGAACCCGTGCTCCGCCCGCAGCCGGTACGTCTCGATTTCCGCTCCCGCGAGGATCGCGCCCCCGAGATACGGCGCGTAGCCGGGCTCCGGCACGAGGCACAGATCGCCCGGGTCGAGCAGCGCGAGCGGCAGGTGCGACAGGCCGTCCTTCGAGCCGAGCAGCGGGAGCAGCTCGGTGTTGGGGTCGATCTGCACGTCGAACCGCCGGTCCATGTAGCGCGCCACCGCCTCGCGGAACTCGGGCAGCCCGGTCTGGAACGCATAGCGGCTCATCTTCGGGTCCTTCACCGCTTCGGCCAGGGTCCGGACGGCGATCTCGGGCGGCGCCAGATCGGCGTCGCCCGCCCCGAGGTCGATCACGTCGCGGCCCTCCGCCAGCAGCCGCCGCTTGATCGTCGCGATGCGCTGCACGGCGTACGCCGGCAGTCGCCCCACACGCCCGCTCGCCAGCTTCATACCGCCGCTCCGATGCCGTGTCGCGCGAAAAAGTCTTCCGCCGTCCGTCGCACGGTCGCCCATGGGCCGATCACCCGCTCCGCCGGCGGCAGCGATTCGAGCAGAATGGCGCCGTACCGCTTGGTGACCACCCGGTGATCCATCAGCACCACGACGCCCACGTCGGTGGTCCCGCGGATCAGGCGGCCAAACCCCTGCTTGAGCTTAAGGGCCGCGTGCGGCACCAGGTACTCCATGAAGCCGTTCCGCCCCTCTCCCTCGAGACGCTCGAGGCGCGCCGCGGTAAGCGGCTCCGTCGGAACCTTGAACGGCAGCTTCGCCAGCACCAGCACGCGGAGCGACCGCCCGGGGACGTCCACCCCCTCCCAAAAGCTATCCGTGCCGAACAGAATCGCCGAGCCCGCCTCGCGGAACCGCCGCAGCAGCGCATCGCGCGGCCCCTCGCCCTGCACCAGCAGTGGCCAGCGGCCCCCGATGGCCCCCCGCACCGCGTCGGCGGTGCGCTTGAGCGCCGCGTGGCTGGTGAACAGCACGAACATCCCGCCGTCCGACGCCTGGGCCAGCTCGAGGATCGCGGTCGCCATCGCGCGGTCGTGCCCCGTCTGGTCGCCCCGCGGGTCGGCCAGGTCCGTCGGCACGCCGAACAGACACTGCGACCGGAAGTCGAACGGCGACGGCAGGATCTGCTCGCACCGCACCCGGCTGGGCAACAGCGCAAGCCCGACGCGGTCGCGGTAGAACGCGAAGTCGCCGCCGGCGGCCAGCGTGGCGCTGGTCGCGACCACCGTCTCGATCCGGTCGAACAGCGTTTCCTTGAGCACGGGCGCCAGGTCCAGCGGGACCGCCTGGAGCGCCACCGGAAACGGCAGCTCACCAACCGGGCGCGAGCCCCGCCGCGCGATCCACCGGACGATCGGCATCCCGGGCTGCGGACGCAGCGTGAGCAGCAGCCCGTCGCTCACCGTCTGCAGCCGGCGCACGACGCCGCGCAATTCCTGGACGAGCTGCGAGCGCCGGTCGCTGTCCTCGGTGAGCTCCAGCCGGTCCGCCACCGTTTCGACGCCGTCCCGCAGCCGGTCGATGCCGCGGACGAGATCGTCGAGTGCGTCCCCCAGCCCTGCCTGCCAGATCGGGTCGGCCGCGAACTCGTCGGTGAGCCGCAGCTCCGCCTGCTGGGTTTCGACCAGCCGGTCCGCCAGCAGGCCGAACACCGCGCCCACCCGCTTGCGCGCCTCCGCCACGTCGGGCAGCAGGCCGGCGCGCACGAGATCGAGCGACGCCGCGCTCAGCAGGTCGTCCCGGGCCGCCAGCTCGGCCAGCAGCGTGGGGAGCAGTCCGCGGCCGTTGCGCTCGAGCCGGCCGAGCAGGCGGATCACTCCCAGCGACGTGACCTGCGCGCCGAGGTGCTGGGCCGCCGTGTCCTCGAGATGGTGCCCTTCGTCCAGGATCAGCCGCCGGTAGGGGGGCAGCACCGCCGCGTCCTGCCAGTTCTCCTGCGCCCGCCGCACCGCCAGGTCCGACGCGAGCAGGTGGTGGTTCACCACGACGATGTCGGCGTCCGCCGCCCGGCGGCGCGCCTCGAACAGAAAGCAGCGCTCGAAGTGCGGGCACTTGAGGCGCGGGCAGAGATCCGGCTCGGCGCTCACCTCGTCCCACACCTCGCCGGGCGGGGCGTCGGCGAGGTCCGACAGCGAGCCGTCGGTGGTGCGCTCCGCCCACGCCGCGAGCCGCTCGAGCTCGCTCCGCGCCGTCGCCTCGAGCAGCGAGAGCTGCCCGCCCAGCGCCAGCTCGAGCCGCGCGCGGCACAGGTAGTTGCGCCATCCCTTGAGCAGCGCGAACGTCGGGCGCTCGCCGAGACTCTCGAACGCGCGCGCCAGCTGCGGCAGGTCCTTGCCGACGAGCTGCTCCTGCAGGTTGATCGTGTTGGTGGAGACGATGGTGCGCTCGCCGTTCTCCAGCGCCCAGCGGATCGCGGGCACGAGGTAGGCAAACGATTTGCCGACGCCCGTGCCCGACTCGAGCAGCGCCACCCCGCCCTCGTTGTAGACATCGGCGACGTACGCCGCCATGTCGCGCTGGCACGGACGGTCTTCGAACTGGCCGAGCCGCGCGGCGACCGGTCCCCCGGGCTTGAGCAGCGCGGCCACGGCGATCGGGTCGATCGCGACCCGCGGCCGGGCGCGCGGCACCTCGACCACGACGTACAGCTCGTGGCCCGTGTTGTCCACGATGCCGAACCCCACCCCCGCGTCGTGCAGCCGGGCCGCCACGTGGAGATCCGCCTGCGACGGCTCGAGCACGCCGCTCGGATGGTTGTGCAGCAGCATCTGCCCGCGGCTCGCCACGCCGGGCAGCGCCAGCACCATGTCCACCGTGCCGCGCGCCACGGCCTCGACCGCCGCGACCTGGCCGCGCTCGTCGAGATCCGCCACGAACGTGACCTCGCGGCCGCCGGCCGCCGCGATTTCGGCCGCGAGGCGATCGCGCGTGCCCGGCGCGATCCGGCTCATGTCTTGAGCTCGCGTTTCCGCGCCGCCGGGAACAGCACGTTGTTGAGGATCAGGCGGTAGCCCGGCGAGTTGGGGTGGAGCGACAAGTCGGTGGGCGGGTCGCCGATCTGGTGCTGGGGATCCTCCGGGTCGTGACCCCCGAAGTAGGTCCACGTCCCCTTGCCGGCATCGCCGTGGACGTACTTGACCCACGGCGCCCCCGCCTCGTCGGCCAGCACCGTGACGGCCGGCTTGAGCCGCTCCCGCATGAACGACGTGGTGAGTCCGTAGAAGTCCGCCAGCACGTCGCGATGGCACTGAACCAGCATGGTGGGCACCGGATCGATCTTGGCGGAGAAGGCGAACAGCTTGTAGGCGCCGAGCGGCTGGCGCCGGCCCGGGTTGTTGACCTGGTGACCGTCGATGTCCGAGAAGGACGCAATCGCGGGCGACATCTCGAGCCGCGCGCCCTGGAACGCGAACGTGCGGTCCCACCGGAGCTTGTCGCTCGCCGCCGGGTCGATCGGGGTGCCGTCGGCGAACGGCGCCGCGATGTCCACGCCGTCGGCGGCGAGCGCCAGCTCGAGGGTCTCCGTGGCCGAGCACATCGCGAAGAGGAAGCCGCCCTGCTCGACGTAGGCGCGGATGCCCTCGGCCACCGCCTGCTTGAGCGCCGGCACGTTCGCGAAGCCCAGGCCGCGCGCCATGTCCTGGTTGCGCCGCACCATGTCCGCCAGCCACGACGCCCCGGTGAACGTGAGGTAGAACTTCGAGTACTGCCCGGTGAAGTCCTCGTGGTGCAGGTGCAGCCAGTCGTAGCGCGTGAGCCCGCCCTGGACGACGTCCGGATCCCACACCTTGGCGTACTCGATCCCGGCATACTCGAGCACCATCGTCACCGCGTCATCCCACGGCGCGGCGTTGGGCGGCACGTAGACCGCCACCTGAGGGGCTTTCTCGAGCGGCACGGCGTCCATATTGGCGCCGGCGATGGCGCCGCGAATATCCACGACGTCCGCACCCTGCACCGTTTCCACGCGTACCCCGCCGAGCGCCGCGTCGCGCTCCGTGGCGGGGTCCGCCGGAAGCAGGAAGCTCCCGCCCCGGTAGTTGAGCAGCCACTCGGCGTTGCCGCCGCGCTTGATCGTGCGGAACGTGACGCCGTACGCCTTGAGGTGATCGGTCTGGGCGTCGTCCATCGGGATCAGGAAGGACGGAGCGGCGGAGCGGCGGGACCGCGGCACGGTTCCGTCGTGCCGCCGTGCCGCACTCCCGCCGGCGACGGCGCCGGCCACCACCCCGAGGAACTCGCGCCGTCTCATGAGCTGGGCACCACCCCCCGCAGCCGGTCGCGCAGCCGTCGGGCCAGGGGAATCACCGCGCTGCCCGGCTGCGCGAGGATGACGTGCTCCAGCCGCGCCAGCGCCTCGGCGATTCGGCCCGCGCCGGCCAGCAGCTCGGCGAGCGCGTACTCGGCCGCGGGCGCCGCGGGGCCGGCGCTGTCGGCCGCGAGCGCCGCCGTCAGCAGCGGTTCGGCACGCCCGTCGTGCGCGTCGGCCGCCAGCTGGCCCGCGAACGCCAGCACGTCGCCCCGGCCGCCCGTCGCCGGGAGGCTCCGCGCCGCGCTCTCGAACGCGCCCACGGCCGCGGCGGTGTCCTCCCGCTCGAGGGCGAAGAACGCCGCGCCGAGCGCGGTCGACTGTGGCACGCCGATGCGCTGGACGAGCACCACCGCCATGGTGCGCCGCGTCGCGTCGGGGCGCGCGCCGGCAAACGGCCCCGCTTCCCGGAACCGCGCGGCCGCCCCAACGAGATCGCCGCGGAACAGCGCGAGCCAGCCGCGCAGCGCCGCAGTCGTCACCCCCGAGTCCGATCCGAGCGCGCGCCCGGCGCGGTCGAGGTGGCCGTCGTGCACCCACGCCCACGCGATCCGCTCGCCGAGCGCGGCGCGGTCGTCGCCGGGAATCCGGTCGCGCCACTCGGTCAGCCGGCGCTCGGCCTCGGCCGCCCGGCCCGCGTCCGCCAAAACGCCGATCAGCGTGACCATCACGCCCCGGGCCGTCGCGGGCACCGCATTCGGGTCCTGCGTCATCTGATCGAGCATCCGCTCGGCCCCGGCGCGGTCTCCGGCGTCCGCGAACGCCCGCGCCGCCTCGACCCGCGCGGCCTGCGCGGCGGGGCCCCGCTGCAGCCCGGCGAGGCGCTCCCAGGCGTAGCCGCGCACCCGGGCCCCGGCGCGGCTGTTCCCCAGCCGCACGCGATCAATGAACCGCCGCAGCGCCCCCGCCGCCGCTGCGGGATCGTCCGGCAGATTCGCGTCGAGCAGGGTCCAGGCTTCCCCGGGCCGATCCCATCCCACCAGGGCGTCGGCGGCGATGCGCCGCGCCAGCGGGTCGCCGGACTCGAGCAGGACGCGGAGCACGGCGCTGCGGTCCGCTTCGGGCACCGGGCTCAGGCTGAGCCCCGCCGCCAACGCCAGGTCGGTGTCGGTCTGCGCCGCGGCGCGCCAGTGCTGCGCCGCCTCGGTCCACTGGCCCACGACAGCATCCATCTGCGCCAGCTCCTGCATCAGCGCGGTGCCGCCCAACCGGCGCTGGCCCTCGTGCAGCACGTCGCGCGCCTGACCCGTGTTGCCCTGCTGGGCCAGCGCGAACGCCCACTCGCGGTACGGGTCGGCGGAGCGCGGCTGCGCGGCGATCCACGCCCGGGCGGTGGACGCCAGGTCGTCCGGCCGGCCGAGCTCGCCCAGCACGCGCACCCGCATGCCCCACACGAGACTCTGGTCCGGCACGGCCGCGAGCGTCGAGTCGATGTACGGCAGCAGCCGGCTCAGCTGGCCGAGCACCTGGAGGGCGCGCTCGATCCCGAAGAGCGCGGTCAGGTTGGCGCGGTCCGTCGCGAGCACCCGGCCGAACGCCGCCACCGCTTCCGCGTTGCGGCCCTGGCGCTCGAGCTCGAGCGCCGCGTTGAGGTCCGCGGCCGACTGCGCCGCGGCGCTGCCCGTGGCGAGCAGCAGCGCGAGCGCGCCGATCCAGCGGTTACGGACGGCGCTCCGCATTGAGCCGCCTGAAGTAGTCCATCACGAGCCGGCGATCGGCGGGCGAGAGGTCCCGCAGCTCTTCCCACGTCGGGTAGCGATACCGCGGGCCGCGGTCCGCCGGCACACCCGGCGTCGCGGGAACCAGCTCGTTGCCCGGCCGAGCCGTCTCGCTCACCCGTTCCTTCTGCTCGTCCTCCTCGGAGGAGCGCAGCGTCCGCCCCGCATCCAGCAGGCGCCGGTAGAGGCGCTCCTGCCGCGCGACGATCTCGCGGTTCAAGACGCCCTGCTCGAGGGACCGCGCGATGTCGTTCGCCTCCTGCGCGTACGCGCCCGCCCCGCTCGCCTGACCCTGCGCCCGCATCCGCTCGAGCTGCGCCGCGAGCGCCCGCTGCGCCGCGGCGAGCTGTCGCAGCTGCGCCATCAGTGCCGCGCCGCCCCCCTGCATCAGCGGCAGCAGCCCCCCACCCTGGCCGGCCATCGCGCCCTGCTGCTGGGCGAGCTGCGCCAGCTGCTCGATCGCCTCCTGCAGTCCCGAGCCCGACTGCGCGTTGGCGATCGCCGACCGGCCGTTCACGAGCTGCATGGCGAGGGCGTTGAGGCCGTCCAGGGCGTCGCCCGCCGCGAGCGCTGCGCCGCGCGTGTTGGGGGTGCCCTGTTCGAGCTGTTCCAGCGCGCTGCTCATGCGCCCCTTGGCGTACCCCAGGGCTGCACCGAGCCGCGGCGACACGAGCGCGTGCTTGCCCGCCGCGTCCTGCAACCGCTCCAGCACCCGGTCCAGCCCGTCGCGCGCCGCAGCCTGGGCGCCGCGCACGCCCGCGCCACCCTCGCCGCGGTCGAGCTGCCGCGTGATCTCCTCCTGCTGGCGCGCGAGCTGCGCGGTCTCGACGAGCGAACGGTCCATCGCGGCCAGCACGTCGCGGCGCCACGTCTCGCGCAGCGCGTCGCGCTGCAACTTGAGCGCCTGGGCGACCGGATCGAGCTGCCGCGCCGCCGCCTCCCCCGCGCGCACCGCGTCCTGTTGCACCCCGTCCGCGGCGGCCACGGCCGCCGCGTCCATGCTGGCGCGGGCGTCGGCCGCCCGCGCGGCGCTGCTCGTGCCGGCGGAGTCGGCGCCCGCCGCGCGGGCGGCGCGCTCGACCGCGGCGAGCCGCTGCGCCAAGGAATCGGTCTCCCCGGCGAGCTGCCGCTCCGGGCGCGCGAGCGCGGTGTCGGGGGCACGCGTCATCGCCTGCGTCCAGTCGCGCTGGCGCTGCGCCAGCTCCGCCGCGTCCTCCGCGAGCGTCGTCATCTCGCCTTCGATCGCCGCGCGCTCGAACAGCGTGCGCGATCGTTCCAGCTCGCGCCGCAGCTGATCCTGCTGCGCGGCCAACCGCTCGAGCGCGTCGCGCACGCCGTCCGGGTCGAGCCGCCGCATCGCCTCCTCGAGGCGGCGCAGCGTCGCCTCGAGCTCGGGCGTGATCGCCTGCTCGAGCAGCCGGCGCAGCTCGGCCACCTGCTCCAGCCACGCGGGGTCGGTGAGCCCCGCCTGTTCGGCGGTGCGCGACAGCTCCGCGACGCGGCGGCGCAGCTCCTCGGCCCGCCGGATCACGGCGCGCTGGTCGGCGCCGATCTCCCCCGCGCGCTCCGCCGCCTGGTAGCCCAGCTGCTGCTGTGCCTGCTCCTGCGCGCCCCCCGGTCGGCTCGCGGCCGACGTGCGCTCGCGCTCCCGCGCGAGATCCTGCGTGGCGCGGCCCAGCTCCTGCTGAGCCCGCACGACCGAGTCCGTCGCCGCGGCGAGCGACCTAACCTCGCCGCGCGCCGCCGCGCGCAGGTCCGCCAGCGACGGCAGCCGCAGCGCGTACTCGCGCGTCTCCGCCGTCTGCGGGCGCGGGGCGTTGTCCCACACGCGCACGCGAAAGAACGCGGTGTCGCCCGGGAGGAAGCCCCGCCCGTTCAGGTCGAGCACCCACTGCAGGATCGCGCGCTCGAGCCCGCCGCCGGGCAGCGGCACCGTGTCCGCGCGCGTCGTCCCGGCGATACCGAGCCGACTCACGCGCCGGCTCACGACCTCGGCGCGCGTGACGCGGTGATCGTCGCGCAGGTCCAGCACGAGCGGCTGTTGCAGCGAGGTCGGCGCGGTCGTGTCGACCCCCGGGACGGGGACCGCGACGGTCGGGGCGCTGTCCGGGATCGCCCGGATCACGAGCCCGCCGTCCGGCCCGTCCACCCGCCCCTCCGCGCCCTGCAGCGCCAGGCTCCAGACACCCGACGTCGCGACGGGCAGCGTGCCGCGGAACGCGTCGCCCACCGTCGCGAGGGGAACGCGCCGGTCGCCACTCACCCACGCCGCCCGCTCGAGCGGAACACTCGCCCGCCCGGCCGCCGTGATCCGCGTGCCGACGGGGAGCGGCAGCGTGTCCGGGCCGAGGGCGAGCGGCTCGTCCGGTCGTGCGAGATAGGACGGGAACACGGCCTGCAGCTCGAGATCGGTGACGAACGCCGGGAACGTCACGTGCACCCGCGCCGTGTCGGACGCGCGGCCACCGCTCTCGGCGTAGAGGTAGCGATCGGCGTCCAGCGGGCCGATCGGGCGCGTCGCGCGCCCGGCGCTGTCGAGGGCGAGCGCGGTGGCGCGCCACGGCTCCCCCGGGGCCCGCTCGTAGAGCACCGCCGCGCGGCGGCCGGCCGCGCGCACCGAAACCGTCACCGCGTCACCCCGCCGCACGGTCACGCGATCCACGGCGAGCGTCACGGGACCGTGTGCGCGCCGCACGGTGGCCAGCGGGTGCCACAGGGCGGAGACGCCGCGCTGCGGTCCGCTGGCCACGAACAGCACCAGCCCGGCGGCGGCCACCACGACCCCCTGACGCAGGTCGCGCCGTCGCGGCGCCGCGAGTGCGGCGGCCGCCTCGGCGTGGTGCGCCTCCAGCCAGGCGCCCATGCGCCCGTCCGCCAGCCGGGCCAGGTCCGGACTGCCCTGGGCCACCGGCTCCGCCAGCCCCGCCAGCGCGCCGCGCCGCAGCCCCGCCCGGCGCTCGACGACGGCGGCCAGCGCGGCGTGCGAGACGGCGCGCAGCCGCCGCAGCCCCAGCCCGGTCGCGCCGACCAGCACGCCACCCACCGCCAGCCAGATCCCGAGCACCACCTCGGGCGCGTGCCGGTACAGTCCCGCCCGCTCCAGCACGATGCCGAGCATCAGCACGGCCGCGCCCGCGCCGCACGCCACGAGCGCGGTCGCGACGGTCGTGCCGCGCAGCGCGCGCCGGCGCTCGCGCTCCAGCCAGCTGCGCACGCTCATCGGGCCGTCGTCACCGCGTAGGTGAACAGGTTGACCCCCATGTGCAGCGCGGCCTCGCGGATCGGCGCGGGGTCCTTGTGCACGTCGGGGTCCTCCCATCCGTCCCCGAGGTCCGCCTGATACGAGTAGTACACGACCAGCCGGTCGTCCAGGAAGATGCCGAGGCCCTGCGCCGGCTTGCCGTCGTGCTCGTGCACCTTGGGGATGCCGCGCGGGAAGCTGTTCACGATGTGGTAGATCGGATGGTCGAGCGGGACGTCGACCAGCGGGTGATCGGGGAACACGCGGGCGATCTCCCGGCGGAACGACGCGTCCATGCCGTAGTTGTCGTCGGCGTGGAGGAAGCCGCCCTGCTCGAGGTACTGACGCAGCACCGCCACCTCGCGGTCGGTGAACCGCACGTTGCCGTGCCCGTTCATGTAGAGGTAAGGCACGTCCCACAGCTCGGGCCCGGCGAGCGTGACGGTCACCTCGCGGTCCGCCACCGGCAACGTGGTCTGCGCGCGAATCGCCGCCAGCAGGTTGGGCAGGCTCGACGGGTTGCCATACCAGTCGCCGCCGCCGTCGTACTGCAGTCTCCCAATGGTCATGGGGCGCGCCGCCGGGAGGCCGGCGCCCGCGAACCCGCTCAGCCCGAGCGCGGTGAGGAGCGGAAAGACGAGACGCGGTCGGCCAATTCTCACAGCTCGGTGACCAGGCGGTAGGCCTCGTTGCGGGGGAGGGCGAACTCTTCCACCAGCCGTCGCACGACGTCGCGCCGGCTGGTTCCGGCTGCCAGCAGCACGGCGGCGCGTTCCCGCGCGTCCGGCGGGGTCGGCGCGGGCGCCGGATCGGATTGTCCCGCCACGACCACCGTGAGCTCGCCGCGCGGCTCGTGTGCCTCGTAGTAAACCGCCAGCTCCCCGAGGGTTCCGGCCCGCACCTCCTCGTGGAGCTTCGTGAGCTCGCGCGCCACCGCGGCGGCGCGCTCCGCCCCGCAGGCGACGCTCAGGTCCACGAGCAACCGCCCCAGGCGGGGGGCCGCCTCGAACAGCACGATGCTCCAGCGACTGTGCGCCGCGTGCACGAGCAGGGCCGCCCGCTCCGGCCCGCGCCGCGGGACGAAGCCCAAGAACGTGTAGCGATCCGCGGGCAGCCCGGATACGCTGAGCGCCGCCGCCACGGCCGACGGCCCCGGCACGACGGCGACCGGACAGCCGGCCTCGCGCGCCCGGGCCACCAGCTCGGCCCCGGGGTCGCTGATCGTCGGCGTCCCGGCGTCCGTCACCAGCGCCACGGACGTGCCGGCGGCGAGCGCGCGCACGATGGCCGCCAGGCGGCCCGGTGGCGAGTGCGCGTGGAAGCTCACCAGTCGGGGATGCGCGTCGAGGTGGCTGAGCAGCGCGCGGGTGCGCCGCGTGTCCTCCGCGGCGACGAGGGCGACGGCGCGTAGCGTGTCCGCGCCGCGCGGGGAGAGGTCTGCGAGATGGCCGAGCGGGGTGGCGACGACGAAGAGCGTGCCGGGTGTCACCACTCGATGGGCCACGGCAGCCGCGCGTAGAAGCCGGCCCGCTGCAGCACGTAGCGCTGCTCGCGGGTGGCGTCGCGCAGCACGCCCGGCGCCACGCCGGGCGCGATGATCTCGAGCTGCTCGAGCAGCTGCAGCGCCCAGTCGGCGAGTCCGGACGTCATGGCCTCCGGCGTCGTCACCACCGGGACGGGCGGCTTGCCGCGCTCCGCCCCCAGCACCGTGAGCGATCCGTGGATCGGCGAGAGCGTATCGCGCAACGCCAGCGCGCGCCGCGTCACCTCGCCGGGCACCTCGCGCTCGCCGACCTCGACGATGCGCCAGAACACCTCGCGGTACGCGTCGATCAGGGCCGGCGCGGGCTGGGCCGGCAGCTCGCCGGTCGCCGGAAAGACGCTCACCGCCACCGTGCCGGCCGTGGCGGCGCGCGCCGCCAGGCGGCCCAGCAGATCGGGCGGCGGGCGGTCGCCCGGCGCATCGGCGCAGTAGGCGGCGCGCAACGCGCCCTGTTCGAGCCGCAGATACGACACCTGGCCGTCGATGATCAGCTCGACCACCCCCGAGTACCGCTCGTTGGTGAGCGCCTCGAGTGCCCGCGCCCGCTCGGCGGACGCGGTGGGATGGGGCTGGGCGGGCGCCGCGCCACTCTGGTACATCCACGCCAGCTGCTCGAGTGGCGCCTCGCAGAACAGCAGCTCGCCGCGCGCCAGCTGCTCGCGCATCCGGCGCAGCGCGGCCGCGAGGGGTATGACGGATCGCCCGCTGGTGGTGAACGAGACCGCCGTGGTCAAATCGCCACTGTGGAGAAACAGCAGGAGCAGCTCGTCCGACAGGTACACCGCGATGTAGCCGTCAACCCGCCCGTCGCGGTCGTTCTTGGCGAAGTGGACCAGGTTGTCGAGATGGATGAACGCGATCCGCGTGCGGGCGATCTGCACCCGGCGCGCGGGGAACCGCAGATCCGCCAGGCGGACCGGCGTCCCGCCTAGAATTGCGACGCTGGGTCGCACGCGGACCCGGGCGGCCCGTTCCCGGGCGCCCGGCCTTCATGGTGAAGCATCACCCGAGGTGCCGTTCGACCTTCGCGGTGAGCTGCGATTTGGGAACCGCGCCGACTACCGAATCCACCAGCGCGCCGTCCTTGAAGAACAGCACCGACGGGATCGACCGGACGTTGAACCGCGCCGGCGTGCGCGGGCTGGCATCCACGTCCAGCTTGACCACCTTGAGCCGCCCGGCGTACTCGCCGGCCAGCTGCTCGACGTACGGCGCGATGATCTTGCAGGGCCCGCACCACGCCGCCCAGAAGTCCACCATCGCCAGGCCCTGATGCTGCTCGATCTCGGTCGCGAAATCCGCGTCCGTCACGTGCTGCGTCCCTGCCATCGTCTGCTCCCTCGCGTTATGTTCTGCGCGCGGGCGCGCCGCTCGCGCGGGCTTCGCCCCGAGGAGGATTCGTGCCGCCATCCCAGGCCACCATTGCGCACGTCGGCATCGCCGTCGAGCATCTCGAGGAGGCACTCGCGTTCTACCGCGACGTGCTCGGCCTCACCGCGACCGCTCCCGAGATCGTCGACGGCGCGCGCATCGTCGCGCTGCCGGTCGGCGACGCGCAGGTGGAGTTGCTCGCGCCCGTGTCAACGGACAGCCCCGTCGCGCGGTTCCTGGCCCGCCGCGGGCCGGGCATCCACCACCTGTGTCTCCGTGTCCCCGACCTCGATCGGGCGCTCGCGGCGTGCCGCGCCGGCGGCTACCGGCTGGTGGACGACACGCCCCGCTCGGGGCACGGCGGGCGCCGCATCGCGTTCGTGCACCCCAAGTCCACCGCCGGGATCCTGCTCGAGCTGACCGAGTAGCGCCTCAGCCGCACGGGATCGCCGGGTTGCCTGCCGCCTCCAGGTCGATCGCCCGGACGAGCCACCCGGAGCGCCACCGCACCACCGTAAACGGCACCACCGGGTTGCACCCGTTGCGCGTGATCCGGACCCGCACGACGCGCTCGTCCGCGGCGTCGGCGGGCGAGCTGCCGGGCTCGATCACGTAGCTCTCGTGCGCGAGATAGATGCGGATCACGGTGAGCGACTTCTCCATGCGATCCCGGGGCATGCGACCCACGGCCGGTCCCTTGGAGGTGCCCCAGAGCTGGCCCATCCGCTCGATGTCGTTGGCCTTGGAGGCGGCGAGAAACTGCTGCACGGCCGCGGCCGGATCGGCGGGCGCGGGCCCGCCGGACGACCTGCTGCAGCCGGCGCCGAGCAACGCCAACGTCCCGCCGATGAGGGCGCGCCTGAGGAGGCGCCGATACGAATTCGTGTTAGTGTTCACCCGAGGAACGTACGAACTTGGGGAAACGGGGGCAAGCGCATATGCGGCTCTACGTGAACGTGGATCACGTCGCGACGGTGCGTCAGGCCCGCCGGGCGGCGGAGCCGGATCCCGTGGAGGCGGCGGCGCTGTGCGAGGCGGCGGGCGCGGACGGCATCACCGTGCACCTCCGCGAGGACCGGCGCCACATCCGCGACGACGACGTGCATCGGCTGGCGGCCCGGGTGAAGACCGTGCTCAACCTCGAGCTCGCCTCCGCGCCCGAGATCGTCGCGCTGGCGGCGCAGCTCAAGCCCCATCAGGCGACGTTCGTGCCCGAGCGGCGCCAGGAGATCACCACCGAGGGCGGCCTGCAGCTGACCGCGCCGGGGAGTCCCGACGCCGGGCTGGTGGACGCGATCGCCTTGCTGCGGAACGCCGGCGTCCGGCTCAGCCTGTTCGTGACGCCCGACCTGCCCACGCTCGACGTGGCCGCCCGACTCGGCGTGGACGCCGTCGAGCTGCACACCGGGGCGTACGCCAACGCGTTCCCGCAATCCGGTCGGCAGCTCGAGCAGCTGCGCGACGCCGCCCGCCACGCCCGCGGCCTCGGACTCGCGGCGCACGCGGGGCACGGACTCACCTACCGGAACGTGGCCGCGGTGGCCGCGATCGCCGAGATCGAAGAGCTCAACATCGGGCACACCATCGTAAGCCGCGCGATCATGGTCGGCATGGCCGCGGCGGTGGCCGAAATGCGGGTCATCGTGGATCCGGCGCGCGTTGACCAAGCCAAGGCGCGACCGTAGTTTAGCCTCGACCTCTCGGCCCGGTTCCTCATGGACAGGCAGCTCGGCATGGCGGAGTTCTTCACGATGGAGGCCGGCGAGTATCTCGAGCGGCTCGATGCGCTCGTGTCCACACCCGGCAACCCCAACGGCGAAGAGTTCCAGCGATTGACGCGGGCGCTCCGGGGCGCGGCGCTCATGGCCGACCAGCAGCCGATCGCCGCGGTGGCGGCCGCGTTCGAGCAGGTGGCGCGCGCCGTCCGCGAAGGCCGGCGATCGTGGGACGAGACCGCCCGGCAACTGGCGATCCGGGCGGTCGACGATCTGAAGCTGTACGTCCGCCGCGTGCGCGAATGGGGGGACACCGACACGGCGCGGGCGCGCGATCTCGCCGCGGCGCTCGAGGCAGTCGGCGGCAAGGCGCCGCATGGGGCGCCGCGCCCCCACACGGCGAGTCCCGACGCGGGCACCCGTGCGTTCGTGGCGCGCGAGGCTGCGGGCCTCGCCAGCGCGCTCGCGCGCACGGTGGCCGCGCTGGGGCGCCACGGCGACCCGCGCGAACCGCTGCAGGCGGTGACGCAGGTGATGCAGCCGCTCCGCGGGCTCGCGGGCCTCGCGGAATTCGCGCCGCTCGCCGACCTGCTCGACGGCATCGATCGCGCGGCCACCGCGATCACGCGCGCGCCCGAGCTGCCGGATGGCGCCGCCGCCGTGCTCGAGTCCGGGGCCAAGGCGCTCACGCAGGCGACACGCGAGCTGACGACCACCGGTCGCGCCGACGTGGAGTCCGTCGAGATGCGGCGCTTCGTGGACGGCCTGCGGCGATTGCTCGGCCTCGACGAGCCCGCCGTGCGGATCGAGGCGCTCTACCCGAACGACGCCGGACCGCACGTGCTCGAGCGGCTGCCCCCCGCGACGCCCGGGCCGGAGCTCGGTCGCGTCGAGCTGGTGGCGTTGGGCGAGCACCTCAAGCAGCTGGCGAGCGGCATCGAGCATGCGGCGGCTCCGACCCTGCGGGCGCTGCGGGCGCTCGCGCTCGCCGACACCCTGCGGACGCTCGAGCAGGGAGCCGGTCCGCATCTCCGGTCCGCCGCGGCCAAGTTCGCGCGCGCCGGGCGGGACGCGATCGCCCACGGAACCCCGATCAGCGATCCGGGCGGCTTCGCAGGTGCGCTGCGCGATGTCGGCACCGCCCTCGGCATGGAGGAAGCGAGCGCGCTCGCCACCCTGGCCGACGACCTTGAGGCGCTCGTGCGAACGGCGCCACCGGCCACGCAACCGCCCGCCGAGCGCGCCCCCGTGGCGCCGGCGGCGGCACCAGCAGCACCCGCCGCAGCTGCCGCCCCCCCCGCGCCCCCCCCCACCCCCACCCCCACCCGCGTCGCGGCGGGCCCGACACGGCCCACCGCCGCACCGGAGCACGGGGACGAGCCGGCCGATCTCGCCGGCAGCCTGATGCGGTACTGGCGCTACGTGCACACACTCGGCCTCGGTAGCGCGTCACTCGGCGAGCTGCTCGCGGGACCGCCGGCGGATCCGCGGCGTGCCCGCACCGCACCGCCGACCCCAGCGCCGGCTCCCGCCGCGGCCGCCGCCATGCCGGTCGCGGGTGCCACGGATGCGGTCGTCCCGATCACGGACCTCTGCTACCGCGGCGCGGCCGCCCTGCAGCGGGCGGCGAGCCTCCGCGTGAACGTGGAAGCCGTGTTGGCGGCGGGCCTCCCCGCGGCCAGCGTGCGCGATCTCATCGAGGAAGTGTTCGACCTCGTCCAGCTCGGTCTCGACGCCGGCGCATAACGTGCGCCTCCGGTGGTCCGGAGCGATTGGCGTCGCCATCACCTTGCTACTGCTGTGGTGGGTGCTGCACGACGTGTCACCGGCCGAGGTGTGGCGACAGATCCGCTCCGCGCACTGGGGCTGGTTGCTCGCCGCGGCGGGCGTCGCGACACTGACATTTCCGATCCGCACCATCCGCTGGCGGGTGCTGCTCCGGTACGAGGGGGCGCCGCTTCCGTGGATCCCGCTGTGGCACGCCACCGCGATCGGCTTCATGGCAAACAACCTGCTGCCGGCCCGCGCCGGCGAAGTGGCCCGCGCGTACGCCGTGGCGCAGCTCACCGGCGCCCGGTTCACCACGGCGGTGGCCTCGATCGCCGTGGAGCGGATCTTCGACGGCGTCGTGCTGCTCGCCCTGCTCGTGCTCGGGCTCGGCGCCGGCGGCTTCGGCGGCCAGACGACGATCGGCGTCGTGCCGGTCGCACGCTTCACGACCTGGGCGGGACTGGTCTTCGGTGGCCTCCTCGTGGCGGCGCTGGCCGTCATCGCCGTGCCGGCGTTCACGCTGCGCGTGGCGCGGGCCGCCACCCGCGCGGCGCTGCCGGAGCGCTGGGCGCACCGCGCCGTCGACCTTTTCGAGGGTCTGCTCGACGGCCTGTCGGCGCTGCGGGCGCCGGGGCGACTCGCGGTCGTCGTGTGGTGGTCGGTCGTGCTGTGGGTCACCAACGGGCTGGCGTTCTGGCTCGCCTTCCGGGCCTTCGGCCTCGCACTCTCGTGGGGGCCGGCCCTCGTGCTCCAGGGAGTGATCGCGTTCGGCGTCGCGGTGCCGTCGACGCCCGGGTTCTTCGGCGTGTTCGAAGGGGCGACCCGCGCCGCGCTGACGCTCTATGCGGTGCCGGCGACGACGGCCGCGTCGCTCGCCATCGGCTATCACGTCTGCGGGTTCGTGCCGATCACGTTGCTGGGCCTCTGGTCGCTGTGGCACGCGAACCTGCAGCTCAGCGACCTCCGGGCGCGGGCCGCGGGCGCGGCGTCATGACGGCGATGGGGACACCGCGGAGAACGCAGAGCGCGCAGAGATATGGATGACCACGCCTGCCGAAGCGACCTCTGCAACGACCAAGACCAACTCGGCGATTTCCGCGGGCTGCGCGGTGCATCATGACCCACGCGATGCCTGACCGCGTAGCAATCGCCGCGCACGCCAAGGCGAACCTGTTCCTGCGGGTGCTGGGCCGCGAGACGTCGGGCTACCACGGCCTCGAGACGCTGTTCGTTTTGCTCGAGTTGGCCGACGAGCTGACCGTGGAGCGGAGCGCCGCCGGCATCGAGCTCGCGGTGGACGGCGCCGACACCGGCCCGGTCGAGGACAACCTCGCCTACCGAGCTGCGCGGGCGGTGCTCGACGCCACGGGGCAGCGGTTCGGCGTGCGGATGCGGCTCGTCAAGCGCATCCCCGTGTCGGCCGGGCTGGGCGGCGGCTCGAGCGATGCCGCGGCGGCGCTGCATGCGGTCAACGCGCTCGCGGGGAGCGCGATCCCGCGCAACGAGATCCTCCAGCTCGCCGCGCGGCTGGGGAGCGACGTGCCGTTCCTCGCCAGCGGCGCGCCGCTGGCACTCGCGTGGGGGCACGGCGAGCGGATGTTCCGCGTGCCGCCGCCGGCCGCCGCGCCGGTCCTGCTGGTGGTGCCGTCGTTCGGCGTGAGCACGCCCAAGGCGTACGAGCTGCTCGATCAGGGACGTGCCGCGGGCCAGACGCGCGGCACGGTGGTGCTCGACGCCGACGCGTTTGGCACGTGGGGCGGGATCGCCCGGCTCGGCGGCAACGACTTCGAGATTCCCGTGTTCGGCAAGGAGCCCGCGTTGCGGGCGCTGTACGAGAAGCTCTGCGCTACGCGGCCGCTGCTCGCGCGGCTCTCGGGATCCGGCTCGGCCCTGATCGGGCTGTACCGGTCGGAGCGGGACCGGGACGCGGCGGCGCTCGAGCTGGGCGAGCGGGATCACCGGCTGCTCCGGACGGCGACTCGCGCGGCCCCGGCGCCCGCCCCGGCGGCGTGAGGGCGGTCAGACCGCTGCCCGCTACACGCCGCACGCTGCACGAATCCCGATCCCACCCTAACTTGGAGTCCTTAAGACTGCCCTCTCGTCCAATGGCTAGGGCACCGGACTCTGGAATCGGCGGGCGCCCGTGAGGGTGCCCGTTCTGCATCGTATTGTAGGACGCGAAGTTGCAGTCCGGCAGCGCTTTAGCGGCCCCGAGCCGTCCTGTCGCATTCGCCCCAATCGCACCCCACTGGACAGCATTGGCAACCACTGACCGGCAAAGCGCCGGCAAACACCGGCTGGGTATCACTGTGGGAGTTGGGGTCCCTTCAAGGGGACGGAATCCACCCGCGGTGGAGATTGGCCAATGACTGATTGCCCCTCCTCAGCCCGCGCCGTAGCCTTCTCTATGGGTGGAGGCCTGAACCTCCGCCCCCTGAATCCCGCATTCGCGCTCCCGCAGCCGCCCCGTGATCGGGCAGGAGCGACGCATGTACAGAGTGTCCGCCGTCCTTACCATCGCCGTGCTGGCGGCTGTATCCAGCTGCGCCACCGAGCCGCCCGCACCCTCCGACGACACTCCGGACTCGGTGGTGTCTCCGGCCCTCCTCGCCGTTTCCGGCGACACCCAGATGACCATCCCGCACGGCCCGGTGCCCTACCCGCTCGTCGTGCGCGCGGTGGATGCGGACAACGAGCCCCTGGTCGGCGTGGTCATCCGTTGGACGGCCCAGAACGGCTCGCGCGTCACCGCCGAATCGTCGCTGACACAGAGGGACGGCACGGCCCGCGCCGAGTGGATTCTGGGCGGCGCGGCCGGCGCGTACGCTGTCCGTGCTTCGGCGGGTGATCCGGCGCTGTCTGTGACCTTCACCGGGCGGGCGGACCCGGTGGCCGTCCAGGTCGTGATGGAAGTGGACACCCTCCGCCTGACTTCGCTCGGCGACCGGGTCCGGCCGCGGCTCCGGATCACGCACGGCGACCACACGGTGCTCGCCGGCGTCAAGCGGATCCCGATGGACGCCGAGTCCGTCGTCGCGATCGACGCCGACACGACGGTGCTGCTGCGCGCGGTGCGCAACGGCGCCATGGACCTGGAGGCGGGTTTCGGCGACACGCTGTTCCCGTTCCACGTCATCGTAGAGCAGGTCGCCGTGCGCACGGCGATCCTGATGGACAGCGGCCCGCCCGGCGTCGACACCCTGACCATCGGCCCCGACCACCCACGGCAGCTGCGGTTGACCGGTGTGGATGCCCGCGGCAATCCCATCGACGAGTCCGTCCAAGGCACCGTCACGTGGTCGGTCTCCGATGCCTCCACCGTCGAGCTGGCCGCGACGGGCATCGTCACCGGCCGAACGGCCGGCACCGTGCTCATTCAGGCGAGCGCCGCGAACATGAGCGCCTCGGCTCCGCTGCGCGTCTGGTCCTGGACCGCGGCGGACGTTGGCGGCCTGGGCACCGTCTGCGCTCGAACCCAGGACGGCGAGATCGCCTGCTGGGGCCTGCGCGATCTCGGGTGGTACTACGGCGTCCCGAACAGCGCCGTGCCGGAGCTCCAGTTGTTCGGCCAGTTCGACAAACTCTCTGTGTCGGAAACGCATGCCTGCGGGCTGCGGAACGGTGGGGAGGCGTGGTGCTGGGGCCGCAACGACTTCGCAGGGCTCGGCAACGGCAGGGTGGACTCGGCCGCCTTCCGCCCGACCCGTGTGCAGGGCACCGCACGCTTCACGACGCTCAGCCTGGGTGAACAGCTCTCCTGCGGCCTGACTGCGGAAGGACAAGCCTGGTGCTGGGGCGTCGGCTCAGGCGGCGTCCTGGGCGACGGCACGTACGGCTCCGCGCCGTGCACAGACGGCCTTTGCGCGGCGACGCCGGTCAGAGTGCATTCCAGCATCGCGTTCACGAGCATCAGCGCCACGGGCTCGCACGTCTGCGCCCTCGACGCGCCGGGCGAGGCGTGGTGCTGGGGCTACAACGACTACGGGCAGTTGGGCAGCCCGCGCCAGCCGTGCAACGGCTGGTCGGGCGGCGCCCCGGGTGAGCGGGAGTGCGCGATCGAGCCCGTCCGCGTCAACACCACCCTGCGGTTCCAGTCCATCTCGACCGGCGGCCTGTACACGTGCGCCGTGGCGCTCGACGAACAGGTCTACTGCTGGGGCCTCAACTTGAACAACGTGTTTGGCGACCCTTCCATCTCCACCACCTCCATCAGCGAAACCCCGCTGCTCATCCCGACCACGGCGAGCTTCGTGACGGTCGTTGCCGCGAGCCTGTGGAGCCCCTGCGCGCTCACGGCCGAGGGCGAGGCCTGGTGCTGGGGGGACCGGAACTGGGAGCACCCGTCGTGTGGACCGAGCGGCTGCGACATCAGGCCGGCACCCATGCCAGGCGGGCTGCGCTGGAGACAGTTTGTGCACGGCTGCGGCATCGCCACCGACGGCATCGCGTACTGTTGGGGGGACGGCCTGGTTGGTCGACTCGGAAACGGGACTCGCGAGTACGCGTCGTCGCCGGTCCGGGTGCTCTATCAGCGATGACGGCGGCTAGCACCGCACGGGTGGCAGCCGCAGGTCGTGTCAGTTGAGCTGAAGTCCGTCGCCGGTGACACGGCAGCCATCGGCGGCTAGTCTGTGGGGGCGTCCGGGTCCACCGCATTGAGAGCGACCGCGATGGCGCGGCGATGGAACTGAAGGGGCCCGGCCGGCGCATCGTTACGACCATGACCCGCGGGGCGCCAGCACCGG
>Ga0153916_10000517_pt1 | contig 25883 bp, 12 predicted proteins | sample Opewatmetagenome_FD_109642 | JGI IMG/M metagenome (GOLD analysis project Ga0153916, IMG submission 109642) | Freshwater wetland microbial communities from Ohio, USA - Open water 3 Core 3 Depth 4 metaG | ecosystem: Environmental > Aquatic > Freshwater > Wetlands | place: USA: Ohio, Lake Erie...
CGCGACTCCGCCCCACGGCCGCTGGAAACGGCGGACCGCCGCCGCGGGAACCGCGCCCTCCCCTTCCGTGATCGACCGGCCGGAGACAACGAGGTCGGCGAACCACCTCGGGTAAGGGACCTTGTCCAGATCGGCCTCTTGGACCGTGACGCGCGTGCCGAGCAGCCCCGCCGCATCGAGGATCCGCCGCAGCGCGGCCACCTTCGCGGCGTCCGGATCGACGGCCCAGATGCGAAGCCTCGTCCGCTCTGCCAGCTCGATCGACAGCCGGCCGTCGCCGCACCCGAGGTCGAGGCAATACCCGTCACGGACGCCGGCAAGCCGGAGGATTTCCTCGGCAGCGGATTGTGCCCCGGCGGGATTCTCGGACAGCAGCGACGGGGCTGGCCTCGGCGCCGGCGGCGCCGGCGATGCCCGCTGCGCCGAAGGCTCTCCACGGTGGAAGCAATCCAGGCGGCCCCGGTCCGTGCTGACGTAGAGCCGGCCCCGGGCCACCGCCAGACCGTAGGCGGTGCCCTCCACCTCGGCGGTCCACACGGTGCGGCGCGAGCCGGCGTCCACGATCGAGACGCGATCCGGCCCGCCGACCACGATCTTATCCCCTGCGACGATCATCGCGGCTTCCCCGAGGTGCGGCAGGGCGGCGGACCACGCCGGCGGGCTGAGGGCCTTGGTGGCAATCGTGCGTCCCTTGCGATCGATCGTGCTGGCCGCGACCCAGAGATTGCGGCGGTTGTAGGCAAAGAGCTTGTCTTTCCGGCAAGAGATGACCCACTGCGGGTGCAGCGCGATTTGGGGCCCTAGCGTCTGCGGCTTGACGTCTTTTTCGGCCGAGAAGAGCATGCCGTGGTTGAACAGTTGGCCGTCGAAGGCGACCACGTCGGCCCCGCCAAGTTTGCCGTACGCCTGGAGCGGGAAGGAGCGGAATTGGCCGCTTGAGCGGTCGAAGACGGCGGGAACCGCCCGGCCGGTGGGCACCACCAGCGCGTCCCCCGCGACGGCCAGGTAGCCCTGGGCGGCGACGCCGCTTCGCGCCCGGGCACCCGGATGAGGCTGGTCCATCTCAATCGAGCCGGAAGAGTCGTTGCACCACAGGACTTTGCCGGAGATCGGATCGAGGGCGTAGATGAAGATCCCTTCCGAGGACCAGATCCCGGCGGCGACGTAGAGGACGTCGTCGGCCACCACGGGCCCGCCGCGGAGCGGCCACCGCGAGATCATCCGGTCGTTTCCCAGGAGCATGTCCGCTTTGGGCCCGCCGCGGAGCCGCCAGAGCGGCCTCCCGTCGTCGGCGCGGAGGCAGACCACCTGGTCGTCGTCCCCGGCCACCAGCACCCGATCCTTCCACGCGGCCGGCGCGAGCCGAAGCGGGCCGCCCGTGTAGTGCGTCCAGCGCTCGGCTCCCGTCGCCGCGTCCAGGGCGTAGACCTTCCCGTCCGTGGAGCTGCCGAAATAGAGCAGCGGGCCGGCGATCACCGGCTGGTACGCGCGGTCGAACGTCATCCGGTCCGATTTCGGCCAGGCCGGACTCGGCCCCGCGGCGGCCCGGTAGCTCCACGCCAGGGAAAGCCCCTCCGGCAGCGTTTCCGGCGTATAGCCGCTCCGCGCAGCGTCGGCCCGGTACATGGGCCAGTCCGCGGCGCCGCAGACCGCCGGCGGCCCGAAGGCCGAACAACACCAAACCACGACGATCGCCTTCCATCGGCTCATTGCAGCAGACCTTGACTACCGGGGCACCGGGAACGCTACGCCGGCATCGGCATCTCCAGGCATGGTATCAGACGGGACGCCGCCGCGGTACGGGGGCGGTCGCCAGCCGCAATCGAGATTTGGACGGAGCAGGGTTCCGCAAGGTATACTGGAGGGGTGAAGGAAACGCCGGACCCGCGACTCCGCCCAAGGGACGATCCCGACGAGGCTCCAACCCCATGTCCAAGAAGCGGCAGCGTCCCCCCGGCGAGGCCGAGTTTGCAGGCCAGCTCCGTACCCGCCTCTCGGAGATCCCGGACTGCGAAGTCCTCCAGAGCGTGGTCCTGACCCCGGGCCCGGGCGCGTACAAAGTGGCGACGCTCTTGGAGTTCAAGGACCCCGCTTCCGGCAAGCCCACCCACGTCGAGCTGCACCTGAACGACTATCCCTTCCGCGTGTACAGCGGCATCCGCTGGGCGGTCAAAGACCGGCTCGGGCACTGGGCGTGCAGCGCGGAGGAGATGGAGCGGTTGAGGGCCTTTCTCGCCGCGGAGCGTCCGCCGTCCTTGCCCGGCGGCGGTGCAGGGCCGGAGCCTCACCCGGGCACTCCCTCGGAGGACATCGCCGCGCTGGTGGCCGGGCTGAGTTTTCCCGACCTGGTTCGACTCGTAGCCGCGCTGGCGCAGCGGACCGGCCAGTTGCGGACGATCCCGGCCGGCCGCCCGTCGGACCCGCGGCCGGCCGTCGCGGCGTCGCTGCGGGCGGCACATCGCATGACCGCCCTGGCGAACCTCCGCCAGCTCATCGACCGGGCCGCCGCGGCGGCCGACTTCGAGAGGCTCTTGGCGCGCAACAGTTGGATGCTCGGCGGCCGTTACGTCGAGCGAATCGACGCAACACCGTCGATCGAAAGCGCCGGCGCGGCGATGATCCTCAGGACGCCCAGCCGCGCCTTCGACCTCGTCGTGCTCCAGGGCAGCGGCGTCCCTTTGTTCGACAGTCGGGCCGGCAGATGGACGCTCTCCCCGGCCGTCCGCGACGCCGTGACGCTCGTTGGCGATTGCCTCGGGCAATTGACGCGCCAGGGAAGCGAGTTCCTCGCGAAATGGCAGGTCGATCCCTCCAAGCTGAGCGCGAAGCTCGTCGCCGGATACGTCGACGACGGCGATCCCCGGGCCCGGGAGAAACGGCGGGCGCTGGAAAGCTACAATGCGCACCTTCGCGGGATCGAGGTCGTTTCCTACGACGCGCTGGTGCAGGTCTCCGAGGAGGTGATCCACGCGAACCTGCTGGAGGCGGGAAGTCGTCAGTAGGCGGTGAGGGACTTGAACCCACGACCTTCGGAATGTAAGTCCGACGCTCTAACCAACTGAGCTAACCGCCTCAGCTAGCGGAAATCCTAGCGTCGCGCGGGCTGGACTGTCAATGCCGCCGGGAGTGAGTAGGGCAGGCGTCTCGCCTGCCCGCCCCCCTGTCCACACCGTCCGGACCGGCGGGACGCCGGTCCCACTGAATTCCGTACAGTGCCGCCCAAGATGATACGCGCCGGTCGCGGGGCCGGGGATGTTCTGCCTGGCCAGGGCCGTTTATAATGGGCCCCGGGAAACCGCGCCCTGCACGTTCCAGGCAGGGGCCCGTCCACAAACGCGCCGCGGCGGCGAAACCCCGCTCCCTTGCACGTGGAGGAACCATGATGATCAAGCTTCGTTGGATTGTGGCGACTGCCGCCCTGGCGGGCGTCCTGCATTGCGCGTCGGCCGCAGCCTGCGCGGCCGAAGACAACAAGGCCGGTGTCCGGCCCGGGAGGCTCTGGGTCTACGTCGGCACCTACACCTGGCGGGCCAGCAAGGGGATCTACCTGGCACAGTTGGACCTGGCGACCGGCCGCCTGGAATCGGTCGAGCTGGCCGGCGAGCTGACCAACCCCTCGTTCCTGGCGATTCACCCCAGCCGGCCGCTGGTGTACGCCGTCGGCGAGCTGGGCGATTTTGCCGGCAAGAAGGCCGGCGCCGTGAGCGCCCTGGCGATCGACCCCAAGTCGGGCAAGCTCACGCTGCTGAACCAGCAGCCGTCGGGCGGCCCGGGCCCGTGCCATCTGACCGTCGACCGCACGGGCCGCTGCGTCCTGGTGGCCAACTACAGCGGCGGGAGCGTCGCCTGCCTGCCGATCGGCGAGGACGGCCGGCTGGGCAAGGCGACCTCGTTGGACCAGCATCGGGGCTCCGGCCCGAACCCCAAGCGCCAGGACGGACCGCACGCCCATTCCATCCAGCTCGACGCCGCCAACCGCTTCGCCTTTGCACCCGACCTTGGCCTGGACAAGGTGTTCATCTACCGGTTCGACCCCGGCCGGGGCGAGCTCACGCCGAACGATCCGCCCTTTGCGGCGGTCGCGCCCGGCTCGGGCCCGCGGCACTTCACCTTCCACCCCACCGGCCGCTACGCGTACGTGATCAACGAGCTCGCTTCGACGGTAACGGCCTTCCGCTACGACGCCGAGCGGGGCGCGCTTGCCACGCAGCAAACCGTCTCCACGCTCCCCGAAGGATTCCAGGGCAGTAACACCACGGCGGACGTCCACGTCCATCCCTCGGGCAAGTTCCTTTACGGCTCGAACCGCGGCCACGACAGCATCGCGATCTTCGCCATCGAGGCCGAGAGCGGAAAGCTCCGCCCGCTGGGCCACGAGCCGACCCGGGGAAAAACCCCTCGCAACTTCGGCATCGACCCGACGGGAACGTACCTGCTGGCCGCCAATCAGGACACGGCCAACGTAGTGGTTTTCCGCATCGATGCGAAGAGCGGCAAGCTCCAGGCGACTGGGAACTCGGCGAAGGTCGCGAATCCGGTGTGCATCAAGATGATCCGGCCGCTGGGGCTGTGAGCCGGAGGTGGGCATCGCCCACCGCTTGACGCGAGAATAGTCCCGACGGTGGGGCTTCGCTGCGCTCGACCCACCCTACGTTGTGTATTCACTTAACTTCGCCGGCTCACGGCCGCGGGATGTGGGGGGCGGTTTGCGTCCGCGGGCGGATGGGGAGCGACTCGATGCCCACAAACTGCGGGTCAGGGATCGCGCGGACCTCTTCGTCGCCGCGGTACGGGCAGTTCGCGTCGACCCAGCCGATCAACTGCTCCAGCGCCACCGGGTCGACCTTCACGTCGTAGTGCTTCCCGCCGGAGGCCAGCTCGATCAGCCGGCTGTTGTAGGAAAGATACTGCATCGGGCGGAGGGTCTTGTAGGCGGCCGGGTCGGTCTGGCCGTAGTTCTCCGCCTTGATCGCCCCGGTGATGCCGGGATTGCGGGGGTCGCGCAAATCGCCGCTGAACTGGGCCCAGCCCACCAGCGTCAGGTACGGCTCCTTGAACGCCCCCGAGCCGGGCCGAAGCGTCAGGTCGTATTGCTTCCGCGCCTCGCCGTCCCCCTGGTGGCATTTGCCGCAGTACTTGTCGAGGACCGGCTGCACGAGCCGCTCGTAGCTGATGCTCGCCGTGCCCCAAGGGGGCGGGGTCAGCTCCGCCGCGGGCCCGCGCAGGGCAAGGCCCGTGCCGCCCGCCGGGGTCGTGCTGTGCTGCTCGTGACAGCCTACGCACCCCCGGCGCTCCCCCGGCATCACCCCGGCGAACGAGCGCATCGTCTGAAGGGCCCGGCGGTTTTCGTCGAGGAGCTGAAAGTGCAGGGCCTGGCCCGCGGGGACCTTGAACGCCGCGGAGCCGTCGGGCTGGATCGGCACCGTGCCGAGGATCCGCTTGACGCCGTCGTCCTGGATGGCGGAGATCACCGGGCCGGAGAACCGCCCGTCGCGGGTCCAGGTGGAGTAGGTGCGGGGGTCCATCTGGATCACGCGGAGGTACTTGGCCTTGCCCCGCGGCAGATCGGGCACGCCCTGGTAGACGTCGACGCTGTAGAGGACCCCCGGCTCATTCGGCTTCCGCTGGCCGCCGGTGCCCGGCCAGACGACGTGATCCGGATGCGCCGGCGGGACGGGTCGGGGCGCGACCGGGATCGCGTGCCAGACGTTGTAGTGCCCCTCGTAAACGAGCTCGCGGTTGCCGTAGACGTCCATGAGGAAGAGCTTGAACTTGTCCTCGTGGCCGCCCCGCCGGGCCGACACGAGGAAATCCTCCTCCGAGAGCGGATACGGCGTCTTGTAGGCGCTATAGCGGCCGGAGACGTGGTAGTTGGGCTTTTCGTGCGGGTCCACCGGCGGCGGGCCACACTCCGGCCAGGGCACGTCGCAGGTCACCTTCGTCAGCCCCAGCGGAAAATTGAAGCCCTTCGATTGATCGAGGATCCCGATCGAGCCGGCGAACCAGTCGTGGTGGGCCACGCCGGTGAACATCACGCGAGTGCTCCCCGGGATCGGCCGCGGCTCGGCGAGGTGGTCCGGCCAGACGCTCTGGTTGCCCCAGAAGGTGGCCGTCCCGGTGCCGTCCTGGTTGGTGGTCCAGAGGCTCTCGATCCGCCAGAGGGCCTTGTCGTGGTACTCCCAGCGGGAATAGCAGACCCGCCCGTCGCTGAGCAAGGCCGGGCACCAATCGGGCTCGTTGTTCTGGCTGATCAGGTAGATGTTCTTGCCGTCGGCGTCGCAGCGGGCCAGCACGTAGCAATACGTGTAGGGCATGCAGCGGATGTAGGTGTTTGCGCGGGTCGTGGTGAAGAGGATGTGCCCGTCGGGCAGGTAGATCGGATCGATGTCGTCGTACGCGCCGGAGGTGAGCTGCCGCAGCCCGGTGCCGTCGAGGTTGATCTCGTAGAGGTGGAACGAGGGCTCGTCGTGGGCCTTGTAGCAGAACGCCGCACGGCGGGCGTCGAACGAGAGGTCGGGCCGCCAGAAGTAGCCCGGCTTCTCGGCGGCGAGCTTGCGGACGCGGCCCCCGGGGTGAAGCCCGTCGAGCGCCAAGAGCCGCCCGCCGGGAACGGCCATCATCCCGTTGCGATGCCGGGCCTGGTGCGGCCATTCAGAGCCCTGGGGATAAGGGCAGTCGATCAGGAGGACCTGCGAGAAGTTGACCGCCGGGTTGGCGAGCATGATCCGCCGCTTCACTGCCCGGACCGCGAGGTAAAGCTCCCTGGCGACGGCCGGTCCTTGGGTTTTTGCCTCGGGGGCCGAGAGCCGCTTCTCCAGACGATCGAGTTCCGCCAGGTCGGCGGAAAGGACCGGTGTCTTCGGGTTCTTCATGAGCCGGGCGGCCAGCTCCCGCGCCCAGCCGATTTCCTGCAAGGCCCGTTGGGCGGTCGGGTTGTTGTCGGCCTGGAAGAGCCAGTCGCTCTGGAGCACTTCGGCAGCCTGCTGGGGCGAGAGGTCGCGGGTGGGGGGCTCGAAAGGCCGGGCAGGCGGGGCCGGAGGGTGCGGCACGCGAAGGATCGCGTTGGCCGCCAGCCACCGCTTCAACTCCTCCGGCACGGCGATCGACTGCTTCCACTTCTCGATCGGGGCCCCGGCCGCCCTTTGGAGCGGCCCCTCCGACGGCCACACCCCCGAGTAGCCCGAGACCGGCCGGCCCAGCCCGCTCATCGCGATCCACAGGCCGGTGGTCGGGTCCATCACCATCACCCCGCCCGTGCGGGGATCGAGGATGCTGTAATCGTCCTCGTGGGTGTGGGCAGATTCGAGATTCGAGTAGGCCGTCAGCCGGACGTCGGCCAGAGGCCGGTCGCCGGCGTTAGTGAGCACGAATTCGACGGCGGCCGTCGGGCCGTCGCCCATCAGGGCCCGAACGCGGATCCGCAGCCTCTTGTCGGCCGTCTGCACCAGCCCGATCGCTTCGCCGCGGCCGATCGGCCGGATGGGCTCGACGACGCGGAGATTCTCGGCGGCCGGCGAGAGGATCGGCGTGCCCGCCCGGTGCGGGGCGCCGTCGTGGTAGTGCAGGTAGTATCCAAAGCGGCTGAGCTGTCCGCCGTGGGGGCCGGTGAGGCTCTGCCGCCCCCCTTCCCAGAAGAACGACCCGGGGCCGGCCAACGCGAAATCGGTCGTCTCGTTGCGGATCCAGACGATCCCCGGGCTGTCCTTCCCACTGGCGGCCCCGAAGGTGCTCAAGGACCTGGCGATCGACGAAACGATCCCCGGGCTGTCCTTCCCACCGGCGGCGGCCGCCGGCTCCGGGAGCGTGGCGAAGCGTCGGCGTGCCGCCTCCAGTCGGGCCTGTACTTTGTCGGCCGTGGCGTCGAAAGCAAACAAGACCACTTCCCGGGCCGACTTGCCGGGTTGGAGTGTGCCCAAGCCCCAGGTCAGGAGCCCGTCGGTATTGCCGAACGACTCAAGCTCAGACCCTGTGGCGACCGCACACGTGCATCCCAGAACCAACAGACATCCCATGCCCGCAAGCGCCCTTCCCATCGCTGTCTCCCTCGGCCGCAACGTCATGGTGGCAGACAGGCAGCCTGTCCGCTCGACCGGACCGGGCAAGCCGCGACTATTCTAATAGCCCTGCGGAGGTAAACGCAACCCCGCCTGCCTGCGAAGGGGTCGCGCCGAGAGAGGGCCATCGACGTCGGGGAAGGAGGGACGGGCAGCGTTGGATCGGTCCCGCGCGTGGGCCATACAGCCCTGCGCCGACAAAGCGCAAGCCATTACACTCCAAAGGCTTGCGAGCGCACCCCACAGGGCTCGAACCTGTAACCTTCGGTTCCGTAGACCGATGCTCTATCCAATTGAGCTAGGGGTGCGGCGGACTTGGCGCGAACGCGGTGCGCTCAGCCACGTCTCAGCATAGCAGATCGGCGTTCGACGGCAAGGGCGCCAGAGCTGCCCGGGCTGTTGGCTGTCCGGTGGCGAGAACGCCTGCGATGCTGGTGCGCGCGCAACAAAGAGCCCCCGGGGCCTGGGGCCTCGGGGGCTCGATGGATGAAATCCGGCGACACCTACTCTCGCACTTTGGGTACTACCATCGGCTCGGAAAGCTTAACTACCGTGTTCGGGATGGGAACGGGTGTGGCCTTTCCGACAAGGTCACCGGAAAGAGGCGGACGGTCCGGTTGGGGACCGGTCCGCCTGGGCTGTTGGTCAAGTGGGGGCTATCAGCCGTCAGCTATCAGCTTATTCAAATTTCGCCCGGGCGCGGAGTGCCCGGGCCGAAAGCTGATTGCTGAAAGCTGACAGCTTTCGAAGGAGCGCTGGATACATGTGGCCAAGCTTTCGCCCGTTAGTAACCGGTTAGCTGAGCGCATTGCTGCGCGTACACATCCGGCCTATCGACCTGGTAGTCTTCCAGGGGGCTTTCGAGGCGATGCCTCTTACGAGACCTGATCTTGGAGAGGGCTTCACGCTTATATGCTTTCAGCGTTTATCCTTTCCGTACATAGCTACCCAGCCGTGCCGCTAGCGCGACAACTGGAACACCAGAGGTACGTCCTTCTAAATCCTCTCGTACTAAAGAAGAACCTCCTCAAGTCTCGTGCGCCCACAGCAGATAGGGACCGACCTGTCTCACGACGGTCTGAACCCAGCTCACGTACCACTTTCATCGGCGAACAGCCGAACCCTTGGGAGCTTCTCCACCCCCAGGATGTGATGAGCCGACATCGAGGTGCCAAACCGCTCCGCCGCTATGGACGCTCGGGAGCGATAAGCCTGTTATCCCCGGAGTACCTTTTATCTGATGAGCGATGGCCCTTCCATACGGGACCACCGGATCACTAAGCCCGACTTTCGTCTCTGCTCGACCTATCCGTCTCGCAGTCAAGCACCCTTCTACCTTTGCGCTCGCCGCCTGATTGCCAACCAGGCTGAGGGTACCTTGGGACTCCTCCGTTACTTTTTGGGAGGAGACCGCCCCAGTCAAACTGCCCGACTGACATTGTCCTCCGCCCGGATTCACGGGAATCGGAGTTAGAACTAAAGTATACCCAGGGTGGTATTTCAAGGACGGCTCCGCCGGAACTAGCGTCCCGGCCTCAACGCCTCCCACCTATCCTACACAAGATATACCACAGCCCAATATCAGCCTACAGTAAAGGTTCACGGGGTCTTTCCGTCTCGCTGCGGGTACGTGGCATCTTCACCACGGCTACAATTTCACCGGGTCACTGGTCGAGACAGTGCTTCTGTCGTTACGCCATTCATGCAGGTCGGAACTTACCCGACAAGGAACTTCGCTACCTTAGGACCGTCATAGTTACGGCCGCCGTTTACCGGGGCTTCGGTTGCGAGCTTCGCTCTTGCGAGCTAACCCTCTTCCTTAACCTACCGGCACCGGGCAGGCGTCAGACTCTATACATCCTCTTGCGAGTTGGCAGAGTCCTGTGTTTTTGATAAACAGTCGCAGAAGCCGATTTACTGTGGCCCCCAAATGCTATTCACCTCCAGGGGCACCCCTTATCGCGAACTTACGGGGTCATTTTGCAGAGTTCCTTAACCAGTGTTCTCCCGAGCGCCTTAGACTACTCGTCTCGCCTACCTGTGTCAGTTTTAGTACGGTCACCGGAGCTTCAACCCTGAGAAGCTTTTCTTGGACGCCTTTCGGATGACTACTCGAACATAAGCGCGATCGGTCCCATCCTTTGGCTTGCGGGGGCGGATTTGCCTTTCCCCCACCTCCAGATGAGCCACGGACATTTCTATTCGTACCGCTCACCCTACGGGCGTCGTCCCTCCTTCGGTCCACTCCGGCGGCGCAGGAATGTTGACCTGCTGTCCATCGTCTACGCCTTTCGGCCTCGACTAAGGGGCCGGCTAACCCTGGGCGGAATTACCTTCCCCAGGAAACCTTAGGCTTTCGGCGAGCAGGATTCTCACCTGCTTTATCGTTACTCATTCCGGCATAATCACCTGTGGACCCCGACATCGCTCCTTGCGGTACGACTCGTATCTGATCCACAGCGCTCTCCTACCAATCCGCTTGCGCGAATTCCACTGCTTCGGTGCAAAGCTTACTCCCGTTCATTATCGGCGCAGGGTGGCTCGGCCAGTAAGCTGTTACGCACTTTTTAAATGGTGGCTGCTTCTAAGCCAACATCCTGGCTGTCTCAGCAACCCAACTTCCTTTGTGACTAAGCTTTGCTTCGGGACCTTAGCAGGTGGTCTGGGTTGTTTCCCTCTCGACCCTGGAGCTTATCCCCCAGGGACTGACTCCCGCGATAGTCGCACCGGTATTCGGAGTTTGGTTCAGCAGGGTAGCCGGGGAAGGCCCCCAAACCGATTCAGTATCTCTACCCCCGGTGCGTAGTGGCGCGAGGCTAGCCCTAAAGCTATTTCGGAGAGAACCAGCTATCTCTGCGTTTGATTAGACTTTCACTCCTCCCCACAAGTCATCCCCTCGGTTTTCAACCCAAGTGGGTTCGGTCCTCCACGCGGTATAACCCGCGCTTCAACCTGCTCATGGGTAGTTCACGCAGTTTCGGGTCTACCACCAGCGACAAAACGCCCTCTTCAGACTCGGTTTCCCTACGGCTCCGGCCCTGAAGGCCTTAACCAAGCCGCTGACGGTAACTCGCCGGATCATTATGCAAAAGGCACGCCGTCACACCTTGCCCAGGCAAGCCTGGGCCATAGTGCTCCGACCGCTTGTAGGCACATGGTTTCAGATTCTCCTTTCACTCCCCTAGCAGGGGTTCTTTTCATCTTTCAGTCGCCCTACTCGGTTCACTATCGGTCGTCAGGGAGTATTTAGCCTTACGGGATGGTCCCCGTAGATTCAGTCGGGATTCCACGTGGCCCGACCTACTCAGGTACCTTCCGGGAGGGGATGCTGCTTTCGCGTACGGGACTCTCACCCTCTGTGGTCCACCGTTCCAGAGCAAGTTCCGCTAGCAGATCCCTTTGTAACTCCCATGGGGAAGGCCCTACAACCCCGCAGAGAGAATCTCCGCGGTTTGGGCTCTTTCCTTTTCGCTCGCCACTACTGGGGAAATCGATTTTTCTTTCTTTTCCTGCGGGTACTGAGATGTTTCAGTTCTCCGCGTTTGCGAACGCACACCTATGGATTCAGTGTGCGACGGTTCGGGAATCCCGGGATCAACGCTCGTTTGACAGCTACGCCGGGCTTTTCGCAGTCTTCCACGCCCTTCCACGCCTCCTGACGCCAAGACATCCCCCATGCGCCCTTACCAGCTTGACCACATGAATCCAACGCTCTCTTGACGAAAGCGCGGTCGCATGGCCTGCTGCTTGGACCGCCCGACGCCGGCAAAGCCGCCGTCGCTCGGCCCGAGCAACGATAAGATCTCACGCTCCTCCGGCCGGTCCGGCTCGCCTTCGCGATCCTCGCCGGCCTTTGGTTCGCCAAAGCGCATTGCGTGCCCACCCGCTCGGTGCGAAACGCGAAACGCGCGGGCACATCAATGAGATGCCACTTAAGCCAACAACCAAATTGTCAAAGAGCTCAGAGTCGCGCGGGCCCATCCGCCCACGCTCCTCGCTGTCAAATAGACAGGGGTCGAATTCTCACCCCATTCGCCTGCTCGAACGGGATCCAGAACCCGTCCCCTGTCCATTTGCCTAGCTTGCGCCCTGGACCTTCCATCCCGGGCGAACGTGGAATATACCCGGTGGGCGAGAACTTGTCAAACGCCAAACGGGATGGGGTCTCACTTCGCTGCTCGAACCTGTCCCGCGGGCCACACGCCGCCACGCTGGCGAGTGTCCCCACCCACACCATAAATGAATTATATCGGCTTCCCCGCCCCTAACAAGCCACCCCGAAGTTTTTGTCCCGCCCCTGGTCACTCCCAGGCAATTCCACCGCGCCGAAGGCTCAAGGAGGACGCATTCTGTCGAATGCGCGGACCAAGAGCAAGTGTTTCCCAAGAAATTCGACGAGCGCCTTCCATTCATGCCACCCATAGGTCTTGTTTCTGGCCGCAATCCTGCGCATCGCAAATCCATCCAACGGGTGGCGGCGCCCGTCCACCACAGCCGCATGCCCTCCGTGCAAGCCCCAGGCGTACCTCTTTGGAAACCACTTTTCTGCGGCCGTCCGGGAATTCAGTGGGACCGACGAGACGCCGGGTCGTACGGACGCTCGATCGGGCTTGTGCTGGCACGACCCTGAACCACCAGGCTAGAATAGCGCCACCGATGAAGATCAGCTCGATTCCCCAAATCTACCGGCACCTCGCCCGCTGGCGCGAGATCCTGGCAGTGCTGAGCAGGTACGGTCTGGCCGACTGGATCGGTCGGTTGGGACCGGAGTTTGCCAAGGACTTGCTCAAGGCCCAGGACGGGGTTGCCTTGGCCCGCCTTGGATGGGAGACGCGAATCCGGTTGGCGCTGGCGGAGCTGGGGCCCACGTTCATCAAGCTGGGCCAGGTGTTGAGCACGCGGCCGGACATCGTGGGCATCGCGCTGGCCGCGGAGCTGCAGCAGCTTCAAGCGAACGTCCCTTCCGATCCGCCGGAGGCCATTCGAGCGACGGTCGAGAGGGAGCTGCAGCGGCCGATCGAGGCCCTGTTCGCGGAGTTCGACGTAAAGCCGATCGCGTCGGCGTCGATCGGTCAGGTGCACCGCGCGAAGCTGCACAGCGGCGAGCCGGTCGTGATCAAGGTGCAGCACGCCGACATCGAGCGGAGGTTCCAGGTCGACTTGGACATCCTGGTGGGTTTGGCCCACTGGGCGGAAAGGATTCCGGAGTTGGCTCCTTACCGGCCGTGGGCGATGGCATGCGAGTTCCAGCGCGTGCTCCGGCGCGAGCTGGACTTCACCCGCGAGGCGCGGCACATGGAAAGGTTTGCCCGCGATTTCGCCGGCGACCCGACGGTTCACATCCCCCGCGTCTATCCGGCTTTTTCCGGCAGCCGGGTGCTGACGATGGAGGCGGTGGAGGGGATCCGGCTGGCCGAGCGGGAGCGGCTGGCCGCGGCGGGGATCGACCTGGTCGAGGTGGCCCGGCGCGGGGCCGACCTCTACCTGAGGATGATCTTTGCCCACGGCTTCTACCACGCCGATCCCCACCCCGGCAACGTGATCGTCATGGAAGGCAACGTGATCGGGCTGCTGGATTTCGGCATGGTGGGGCAGATCGACGAGCAGCTCCGGGAAGATATCGCGGAGATGCTCGTCGCGGTGACCACGCAGGATGCCGAGCACTTGGCGTCGATCGTCACCCGCGTGGGGGCAGTCCCGCCGGAGCTGGACCGCGCTGGCTTGAGTGTCGACCTCAGCGATTTCATCGCGTACTTCGGGAGCCAGTCGCTCGAAGAGTTCGCCCTCACCGGGCTGCTCAGCGAGTTGATCGAGATCGTCCGGCGCTATCGGATCGTCTTGCCCGCGCGGATCGCCATGCTGCTGAAGGTCCTCATCACCCTGGAGGGCACCGCGCAGTTGCTCAGCCCCCGGTTCAGCTTGCTGGAGGTGATGCGGCCTTACCGGCGGCGGATGTTGTTGGAGCGCTACTCGCCCGGGCGGCAACTGCGGAAGCTGCGGCGCTTGCTCTGGGACGTCCGCCATCTGCTGGACATCCTGCCGCAAGGGCTTGCCGAGCTGGTCGAACAGGTCCGCGCCGGCAAGTTCGACGTCCATCTGGACCACCGCGGCCTGGAACCGTCGGTCAACCGGCTCTGCCTGGGCATGCTCACCAGTGCCCTGTTTCTCGGCTCATCGCTGCTGTTGGGACTGCAATTCCCGCCGTGCATCGGCGGGGTCTCGGTTGCCGGGACGCTCGGCGTGGTCGTGAGCCTCGGCCTGGGGCTGCGGCTGTTGCGGGCGATCAGGGTGTCCGGGCGGTTGGACCGCCGCAGCGACCGCGGGAAACGATGAGGTCTCCTTGAGGACCCGGGCCACCTCTTGGTCCAACTCGTCCAGTCGCCGCAACAGTTCGTCGTGCCGCGCGTCAAGCTCGAGGAGCAACTGGAGCGGGTCGAAGGTGCGATCCATGGGGCGGGTCCGTCGGAGGTCGGTTCGGGGGAAACCACGCGCGTTTATCGCATCGGCTTGCCGGCCGGGAAAGATTCAGTCCGGGGCAACCGGTCGCCGTTGCGCAAATGCAAAATAGGGAACCTTTTACGATTAGCCGGCCGGGGCAAAGCGATCCACCCCCAAAGCGGCCCCAAAAAAGAAGTCACCCGACCGCCGATATGGATGGACAGGACGCGCGGAGCGAGTGTACACTAAGCGATTAGCCTCGTTTGGGGAGATGGCAGCTTTTTTCTGGAGAAGAGGATTGCCGGGTGAGTTGGTTCGGTAAGTTACCTTTTGGGGAGGACTGAGTGGTCAAACTGACACTACGAGACAACGAATCGATTCAAGAGGCGGTGCGTCGTTTCCGAAAACTGGTGGAGCGGAGCGGAATCAAGAAAGAGATGCGTCGCCGGGAGTACTATGAGAAGCCGAGCGAAGTCAAACGCCGTGCCCGCCTGCGTGCCGAACGTCGCTCGCGCCGCACGCGCTTGCTCCAAGGCGCGTAGCGGATTCTGAGGCATCCCATCTGTGCCTGTCGTTCCGGGGCGGTTCTTCGCCGCGCGACCCCACCAATTAGGGGGTCTTATATTACCTCCGTGGATCCAGGACGTCCTTTGCCGTTCGTCGCTAGACTCGCCTGGAGATCGCCGCGACGTCCATCCGATGAAACCGTAGAGGCTTCTTCGCAAGCGGTGCCGTCCGTAAATCGCCGACATTGCCTGCCTTGCGGCACGCAGTGGCACGCTGCTAGCAACAGCCGGGGCAAGCGCTCCCTCCACGGAGGGGACAGAACATGTGCATCCTGCATGCCATCGGCCGCACCCCCCTGGTGGAACTCGCCAATCTCGGTCCCAAGCCGCCTGGAGTGCGGATCTACGGCAAGCTGGAAGGGAACAATCCCGGCGGGTCCGTGAAAGACCGCACCGCCGCCTGGATGATCCAGGCCGCGGAGCAGTCCGGCGAACTGGTTCCCGGCCGCACGATCCTCGAGGCCACCTCCGGCAACACCGGCATTGCCCTGGCGATGATCGCGGCGGCCAAGGGCTATCGGGTAAAGCTCTGCATGGCGGCCGGCGCCAGCGTCGAGCGCCGCCGGGTGCTCGAAGCGCTGGGAGCGGAAGTGGTGCTCACGCCGCCGCACGAGGGGACCGACGGGGCGATCCGCCAGGCCCACCGCCTGCTGGCCGAGCACCCGGACCGGTACTACATGCCCAACCAGTTCGACAACGAGGCCAACGTGCTGGCCCATTACGAATCGACCGGCCCGGAGATCTTCGCGCAAACCGAGGGGAGGGTGGACGTTTTCGTTGCCGGGATGGGGACCACGGGCACGCTGATGGGGGTGGGCCGTGCGCTGAAGGAGCGGAAGCCGGGGGTGCGGATCGCGGGCATCGAGCCGCCCATGGGCCACCGCATCCAGGGTCTGAAGAACATGCAGGAGGCGATCCGGCCGAAGATCTACGATCCGGCGATGCTCGACGAGAAGATCGCCGTGATGGACCACGAGGCATTTGAGACGGCCCGGCGACTGGCGATCCGAGAAGGGGTCTTCGTGGGCATGTCCAGCGGTGCGGCGGTGGCCGGGGCCGTCCGCGTGGCCCGGCAGATGACGCGGGGGACGATCGTCGTGCTGCTGGCCGACCGGGGCGACCGCTACCTGAGCACCGATTTGTTCCAGGCGGGCGCCGCGCGGCGGGTCTCCAAGGTAGCCTAGCGGTCCGACACGCCTTATTTGTCGGGTGCCACGGTTGGCTTGTCCACCCGTGCTGCGGGCACTACTGGGCAAGCCAGCAGTGCTACCCAATCCGTCACTCTCGATGTCGGACTACTAGGCATCCTCTCGCGCTCACAAACGGCGAGATTCTTGCATCACGCTATCCGCGCAGCTCGCCCGCGCCAACTCCCGTGGTCCATTCGCCGGTTGGTTGCGGCCGAAGGCCGGCAAGTGGTCGGGTCAGTTCATCGAGTACTTCGGGTCGAGCCGCCGGGCCTCGTCCAGGTGGGACTCCGCCCCCTCCCGCTCGCCGAGCTTGATCAGCGTGCAGCCCATCAGGTAGTGGGTCAGGGCGCTGGAGCGATCCAGGGCCAGGGCCCGCTGGAGCACGGTGCGGGCCGCTTCGTACTCGCCGCGGCGATAGTGGGCCGTGGCCAGCGCTTGGCACACCGGGATCGAGTTGCTCCACCGCCCGGTCGCTGGCCCGAGCAGGTCGACGGCCAGCTCCGGCCGATTCTGCTGGAGGGCCACGGAAGCGGCGGCAACGGCCGCGGCGGGATCCTCCGGCCGCGCGGCGATCGCCTCGCGGAACTGCCGCATCGCCCCCTCCGTATCCCCGGCCGAGAGCGACTCTGCCCCGCGGCGGATCCGCGAGGCAACCGCCTCGGCCAGGGCGGGACTGGCCGGCGCCGGGCCCTGCGTCGCCGGATGGTTGGACCCGGCAGGCACAAGTCCGGTGCATTGCCTGACATCGCCCGGCGGCCCGGCCGGCGTCGTGAGGCTGGCCGCCGCGGGATTCCGCGCGGCGATCACCGCGTGGCGATAGCCGGCCACGTACTGCCGGTTGTCGGGCTGGAGGCGGGCCGCCCGCTCGTAACACGCGACCGCCGTGGCGAGCTCGCCGTGCGTTTCCGACAGCCTGCCGAGGGCATATTGCGCGCGGTCGTTGTCCGGGTGCATGGCGATCAGCCGCTGCAGGTGGGCCGCCGCTTCCTGCGGCCTCCCGGTGGCCGAGAGCATCTCGGCCATCAACAGCCGGCCGTCCTCGTGCTCGGGACTGCGGGCCAGGAGGTGTTCGAGCCGGCCCTGGCAGCCGGGGCCGTCTCCGCGCCGCCAGCAGGCCCTCGCGGCCTCGAACTCGGCCAGCTCGCGGGCCTGCTCGAACTGGCGGATGGCGGCCTCGTCGCGCGGGGGCCGCGGGACCGGCGTCGGGGCGGCGCGCCCTGCCAGCCGCGACGCCGCGCAGCCCAGCACGCCCGCCGTCAACAACGCCAAGAGGGGAATCGCTACCCCGCTGTGACTTTGCTCTCTCATGGCAACCTCCCGGCCTGCCGATCGCCAACCGGACGGGCCGCGAGGCGTTGGCTCGCCGGGCCGTCCGCCCCGGTCGTGCCAGACAGCCAGAGCCGATTGCGGGCCTCGACCGCTCGCGAGTCGAGGGGATCGAAACGCAGCGCGGCCTCCAGCAGGCGCAGTGCCTGCTGCGGGTCCCTGCCCGCCAGGGCCTGCCGCGCGGCGAGGAAGTACCGCCGGGCAATCGACCGGCAGACCTCGGGCGGAAGCGATTCGGCGGCTTGCTCCCGGCCTTGCTCCGTCTCGTCCACGACGTGCGGGTTGAGGAGCACGAGCGTTTCGTAGCTCCAAGCTTTCTCTCCCGAGGTGCGAGCGCTCCGCGGCAGCGTGGGGAGCCGATCGGACATCGGCACTTTCTTCTCGACGGTCTTCGGCGCGCGGCGGACGATTCCTCCGAGGACGACCGTCGCTGCGTCGGGCACGACGAGGGTGGTAGCCAGCGAGTCCTTGCCGGCGCTGGAGGGGCCAGTGCCCGCGGGGACGAGGTCATCGCCCGACGAAGGGATCTTGATCTCCAGGCGGATCGAGCCCTCCACGGAACTGAGCGGACGGAGCAGCAGGCGGTCGCGAGGACTATCGGGCGAGTCGGGTTGGATGGCCCCTTTGCCCGCCGCTCCTTCCCCGCCGGCCGCTGCGGCGAGGGGAATCTCCACGGCGTTCCCCTCGCCGGACGTCATGGCCGGAACCGCCGCCAATCGCGTCGGGCCGACCGTATCCAGCGTGTCCAGCAGCGATGCCACGCTCCCTTCGAGCACGCCGCACTTCAGGCCCGAAGGCTCCGCCACCATCGCCGCCGGCAGGCCCGGCGCGGCGTCGGACGCCGAGGCGGGCTGGGAGCGGAGGTGCTTTCGCTGGCGGAGGAAATCGAAGTCGACGCCCTGCGGGTCCGCGTCTTTGAGGCGGACCGTGAGCACGATCGCCTGGATGCGGACTTGCGGCGGCCGGACGTCGATTTGGGCGACCACGCGGTCGATCTGGTCGAGCACCGCCGGATGATCCCGGACGACGACCACGGTGCCGGTCCCGACGCCAGCCCCTTCGCGGCCGGGCGACCGGCTGCCCACCTCGATGGACGGCGAAACGGCCGCCGTCCCCACCCCGTCGGTCAACAGCGGCTCGACGAGCTGCTGCAACTCGGCCGGCGTGAGGTTCTGCGGACGATACGCCCGGGTCGCGATGGAGTCCGGTAGAGGAGTTGCCTGTTCCGTGGCGGCGGGGGCGGCGGTCGCCTCGCGGTGGCCCTCCGAGAGAGAGCAGTTGCGGTCCGAGCGAGGACCGACGTTTTTCGGCGCGGGGCGGCCCTCGGTTCCGACGGCAACCCGCACGCTGCGGAAGAGCCCCTCCTCACGGCGGTCGACGGCGGGGGGCTCGATCGGGAGGGCTCGGTCGGCTCTGCTCACCCGATTGCTCGCCGGGGCGTCCGGCTGGCGGGCGGGCGAGTCCGCGACCCGGGGAATCTCCGGCTTCACCGCCGGACTGGCCTCAACCTCGCGGGACGCCGCGTGAGCGGGCCCGGCGGGGCCTTCGCTCCTGGCAACCTGCTCGACGGCAACCGCTGGGATAGGGCCGCTGGCCGGGTCCAGCGTCAAGGCCGTGCCGATGGCCAACCCCAATCCGGCCGCTGCGGAAGTGCACAGCAGCGTGATGCGATGGGACAGCTTCATGGGTTTTCCGTGTCGGGCCAGCGTGCCAAGCCCCGAGAATCGGCCCTCTTTTCCCTTATCGGTCAACCGGGTCAACCGGAACGAAAAGAATATGCCGAATCCTCGGCAAATCGGGCCTGTTGACGAAAGGCCGCAGAGTTTCGCCATTTTCGCGGGGCTTGTTGACCGGAAGAGTCCGAGCTGCCGGGAGGCCGCCGCGCTGCCAAGGAGCGGCGCCGGCGAGGCACCTGCCGCCCGTTCACCGCGGGACGGGCCGGTCCGGGAGCCAGTCCAGCCCGACGTCCAACGACGCCGCACCGTGAGTCAGGGCCCCGACGCTGATCCGGTCGACCCCCGTCTCGGCAATCGCCCGAACCGTCTCCAGGCTGACACCGCCCGAGGCCTCCAGCTCGATTTGCGGGAAGCGGGCGTCCCGGCGGGCCACCGCCTCGCGGAGCAGGGCCGGGCTCATGTTGTCCAGCAGCACGAGGTCGGGGCCCGCGGCAAGGACCTCGTCGAGCTGCTCCAGGCAATCGACCTCGATCTGGACGATCATCGGCGACCGGGCCGGCTCGGGGACCCGATCGGCCAGCCACCGCCGGACCTTGAGGACCGCGTCGGCAGGCGAGAATGGGAGCGGGCCGCCGGACGCCGCGCCGGCAGCGAAGGCCAGGTGGTTGTCCTTCATCAGCACGGCGTCATACAGGCCGGTGCGATGGTTGCAGCCTCCGCCCACTCGGACGGCGTACTTTTCCAGGCGGCGCCAGCCGGGCGTCGTCTTCCGCGTGTCGTAGATGCGGGCCTTGGTTCCGGAGATGGCCTGGACGTACTTGCAGGTCAGTGTGGCGATGCCCGAGAGCCGCCCGAGGAGGTTCAAGAGGGTCCGTTCCGCGGTGAGCAGCCCGCGTGCCGGCCCCTCGATCGTGGCGACGCACTCGCCGGGAGCGACGGGGCTGCCGTCCTCGACCTGCGGTGTCCACTGGAGCCGGCGATCGACCTCGGCCAAGACCAGTTCGGCGGCGGGAAGGCCCGCGATCACGCCCGACTGCCGGACCACGACGGCCGCCCGGCCCGTCGACTCCTCGGGCACGAGCGCTGCGGTGGTGCAGTCCCCCAGCGGGCCCAGGTCCTCCTCAAGGGCCAGCCGCACGAGCCGCTCAGCGTGCTGGCGGAGCCGGGCGTCCCAAGTGATCTGCTCGAAGTCCTTGTCCAAGCCGAGCCTCCGTCGATCTCACTCAGAATACCCGGCGACGGACGTTCCCAAAACCCCCTTGCCGGCTACAATGCGGCTAGCGATCCCGGCCAGTTGTGGCCGGGTCCGGCCGGCGGGGTCCCGCGGGCCGCAAGCGGCCCCGCTAAACGGCAGTTCGCTGCGTTTGAGTGAGATTCCGCGGGCCGCAAGCGGCCCCGCTAAACGGCAGTTCGCTGCGTTTGAGTGAGATTCCGCGGGCCGCAAGCGGCCCCGCTAAACGGAAGTTCCCGACCTTCTTTGGGGAACCCCATGTCCCCCGACGCCAGCCAACCACCGTCGTCCAACTCCGGTTGGCTGCTCCGCAGGGCTGACCAGGTCGGGGTAGCGGTGCTGGTGGCGGCGGGGCTGATTACCACTTTGGGGTGGTTCGTCGCGCAGGGGGGGCTTCGGGGACGCCTCGTTGAGCTCGAGCGTGGGGAGCCCCAAACCGCCCGCTTTGAGGTTGACGTCAACTCCGCCGAGTGGCCCGAGCTGGCCCAACTGCCCGGCATCGGGGAGACGCTCGCCAAGAGAATTGTGGAATCCCGGGAGAAGGACGGCCCTTTCATCGACCACAATGAGTTGCGGCGGGTCCGCGGGATCGGCCCGAGAACGCTGGAAAAGCTCCGGCCGTATTTGCGACCCATGCCGGATTCTCAGGGGCTGGCCGGGCGGTGACCGGCAGCCAGCCGCGGGCCGCAAGCGGCCCCGCTAAACGGCAATTGGGGTCGCGCGCACATTCGTGCCGCTCCTTCGGACGAGTGTGGAATGATCCTGGTGGCGGCGTAGAATGAGTTGCTGCCGACCGCGCGGCGAGACAACAGCCCGGAGCAATGCCCCCGTGTTCCAACTGGTCAGTCCTTTCCAGCCCGCAGGCGATCAGCCGGAGGCCATCGAGGCCCTCACCGAAGGGCTCCGGTCGGGCGGGAGGGAGCAGGTGTTGATGGGGGTGACGGGGTCGGGCAAGACGTTCACGATGGCCAACGTGATCCAGAACGTCCAGCGGCCGACCCTGGTGATGTCGCACAACAAGACCCTGGCCGCCCAGCTCTACGCCGAGTTCAAGGAGTTCTTCCCCCGCAACGCGGTCCACTACTTCGTCAGCTACTACGATTACTACCAGCCCGAGGCCTACATCCCCCAGCGCGACATCTACATCGAAAAGGACGCCTCGATCAACCAGGAGATCGACCGGCTGCGGCTGGCGGCCACCAGCGCGCTGGTGAGCCGGCGGGACGTGATCATCGTGGCCAGCGTCTCCTGCATCTATGGCCTGGGCTCGCCGGAAGACTACCGGGCGATGATGGTCGGGCTGCGGGTGGGCCAGGTGCTCGAGCGCGACGAGATCCTCAGCCGGCTGGTCGACATCCAGTACGACCGCAACGACGTCGAGTTTCAGCCGGGCAAGTTCCGCGTCCGCGGCGACTGCATCGAGATCTTCCCCTCCTACGAGCAGCTTGCCCTGCGGGTCGAGCTCTGGGGGGACGAGGTCGAGCAGCTCTCGCTCATCGACCCCACCAGCGGCGAAGTCCTCCAGCGGCACCAGGAGCTGTTCATCTACCCGGCCAAGCACTTCGTCATGCCCGAGGAGCGGATCGCCCAGGCGGTCGACGAGATCAAGGCGGAGCTGGGCCGGCGGCTGGAGGAGTTCAAGGCCCAGGGGAAATTGCTGGAGGCGCAGCGGCTCAGTGCCCGCACCCGGTTCGACGTCGAGATGCTCCAGCACGTCGGCTATTGTCCGGGGATCGAGAACTACAGCCGGCCGCTGTCGGGCCGTCCGCCGGGGTCGCCCCCGGATACGCTCTTCAGCTTCTTCCCCGACGATTTCCTGCTGTTTGTGGACGAGTCGCACGTCACCGTGCCGCAGATCCGCGGCATGTACCACGGCGACCACAACCGCAAGGTGACCCTGGTCGAGCACGGCTTCCGCCTGCCCAGCGCGCTGGACAACCGGCCGCTCACGTTCGACGAGTGGGAGAAGAAGATCCGCCAGGTGGTCTTCGTGTCGGCCACGCCGGGCCCTTACGAGCTGGAGCGGACCGGCGGCCAGGTGGTCGAGCAGGTGATCCGGCCGACCGGCCTGTTGGACCCGGAAATCGAGGTCGCTCCCGCGCGGGGGCAAGTGCCGCACCTGCTGGCGCACATCCGCGAGCGTGCGGGGGCGGGCGAGCGGGTCCTGGTAACCACGCTCACCAAGCGCCTGGCCGAGGACCTGGCCGCCTACTTCAGCAAGCAGGACTGCCGCTGCAAGTGGCTCCACAGCGAGTTGGACGCCTTCGAGCGGGTCGAGCTGCTCCGCGAGCTGCGCCAGGGGGATTTCGACGTCCTGGTCGGGGTCAATCTCCTCCGCGAGGGGCTCGACCTGCCCGAGGTCTCCCTGGTCGCCATCCTCGACGCCGACAAGGAAGGCTTCCTCAGGAGCGAGACCTCGCTGATGCAGACGATCGGCCGCTCGGCCCGGAACGTGAACGCCAAGGTGGTCCTCTACGCGGACGTGGTGACCGACTCGATGCAGCGGGCGATCGAGGAGACGCGGCGGCGGCGGAAGATGCAGGAGCAGTACAACCGCCAGCACGGGATCACCCCGGAGACGATCCGCAAGGGCATCCGGGCGGGGATCGAGGCCGAGGCGGCCGCCCACGCCAAGTCCTACGCGGCCGTCGGCCGGGGCGACGACGCGCAGTACATCACCGAGGAGTTCCTCGCGGAGCTGGAGGCCGAGATGCTCGCCGCGGCCGAGTCCCTGGAGTTCGAGCGGGCCGCGGCCCTGCGGGACCGGATCTGTCAAATGCGGGAGCAGCTCGGCAAGCGGATGGACGAGGTCGAGATCCGCCACGCCACCCGCGAGGAGCGCGGCAAGCGCCGCAAGCAGTGGGACCGCGGCCGCAGCCGCGTCCCCAAGCCCAAGCGGCCATGAAGCGGCCGGGTGCTGCGGCACCCTACTTGGGGGGTCCGCGCCCCGTTTCTTGACAAGCCGCCTTGGCCCAACTAGGCTAGCTGCGTTTGACCTCTTCTGCAACAAGGAGCTTCCCATGATTCGCAACTGGTTTGTTCGCCCCAGTCTGTTGTTGGCGCTCGCTCTTGGATTCGTCTCGCAGGGAGCGGCGCCGGCTCTCGCGGAGGAGCTTTACTTCAACAGCTACGGGTGGGACAAGATCTACCGCATGGATACGGTGACGCAGGCCGTCACGTTGATTCCCGCGAGCGACATCCTCAAGACGACCTTCTTCAGCAACGCCGATTTTGGCCGCGACGGGAAGCTCTACGGGCTGGCCAGCAATGAGTTGTACCACGTGGACGTGTCCGGGAGCACCTCCGTCTGGACGAAGGAGGTGAAACTCGCCGAGAACGCCCAGTGCCTTGCGTTCTCCCCGCTGAACGAGCTCTATGTGACCAACGGCAGCACGCTGCGGAAGGTGAATCGGGACGGCACGACCGTGCCCGGCACCACAGTCACGGTCAAGTATTTTGGCCAGGACATTTCCCTGGCGACGATCGACTTTGGCGAAGACGGAACGCTGTACGGGGGCACCTCCGACCACGTCTACACGATCAACCGGACGTCCGGCGCGGCAAGCCTGGTTTTCGCGCTCCCCAATCTGAACGGAGGAATCTTCACCGACATGGACGTCAGCCTTGGGGGGATGATCCGCGTGCTGGGTAGCTTCGACTACCTGTTTGACTACAATCCGGCGACCGGCGACGGCGGTTGGTCTCCGGACAAGCTCCTCTACAACGGCCAGGCGTTCTCGCCGTCGTCGCTGGCGAGCCCCGTTCCGGAGCCGGCTGCGTTGCTCTTGCTGGCAACGGGCGGGTTGGCTGCACTGGGATTGGGCCTCCGCCGCCGCTGGTGGACGTGAATTGCCCCAGGATGAGTCGCCGTCCTACCGCGGCTCGGGGAGGTCGGCCAGGGGCCCGATCGTGACCGTGGTGCTCTGGGAGAGGGGGTATTTGCGGAGCACTGCCGCCACCTCGTCCCGCGTGATCGCGGCCACGCTCTGGAGGTCGTCGCGGACCGAGCGGTGCTGGCGGCGCTGCACCCAGTCGCTCCCCACGGTGAAGAGCCGGCCCCGGGGGCGCTCGCCGGAGAGCACGATGCGGGAGCTGACCTTGCTCTTGGCCTGTTCCAGCTCGGCGGGCGCGACGGCGTCGGCCTCGGCCCGGCGGTAGAGTTCGAGGATCCGCCGGAGGTTGTCGGGGGCGCGGTCGGGGTCGCAGCTCAGGTAGGTCATGAACACGCCCGCCCCCTCGTATTCGTAGTGGCTCAAGCTGGCTTGTTCGGCCAGGCCCGGGTCGATCAGCTCCCAGAAGAGGCGGCTGCCGGTGTCGTCGCCCAGCACGGTGGCCAGGAGCTTGGCGGCGTAGCGGTCGGGGTCGGTGGCCGCGGGCCCGGCCGCCAATTGCACGGCGTATTGCTGCGTGGCGGACGGTTTGCGGAGGACGCGGAAGGAGAGCTGCCGCGGGGCGGGCTCGACGGCGCGCCGCCCATCGCCCGGCTCCCACGGCCCACACCACCGCCGTGCCGAGGCCACCAGGGCGTCAAAGTCGATCCGCCCTGCGCCGACCAGGGCGATAGTGGCCGGGCCGTAGCGGCGGCGGAAGTAGTCGCGCATCGCCGCGACCGGCAGCCGCCCGATGCTCTGGAGAGTGCCCAGCACGCTCTTGCCCAGCGGGTGCCCGGCGTAGTGCTCCGCCCGGCACTTCTCGTCCGCCCCAAACGGCGGCTGGTCCTCGTACATGCGAATCTCTTCGAGGATCACCTGCTTCTCGGTCTCGAAGTCGTCCTCGCGGAGGGCCGGCCGGAGGATGTCGGCCAAAAGCTCGAGGACGGCCTGCTGGTGCTCGGGCAGGACCGCCGCATAGTAGACCGTGTTCTCCTCGCTGGTGAAGGCGTTGTAGTAGGCCCCCATCTCGTCGAAGCGGCGGTTCACGTCGTCGGCCGATCGCGTCGCGGTCCCCTTGAAGGCCATGTGCTCGAGGAAGTGGCTCACCCCGGACAGGTCCTCGCTCTCGTCGCGGGCCCCGGCGTTGACGAAGAACCCTAGCGCGGCGGAGTACGCCTGGGGGTTGCACTCCGCGACGATCTGGAGTCCGTTCTCCAGCGTGGCCCTCAGGAATTCCACCGTGCACCTCCGCGTTAGCGTTTTTCGTCTCTCTCGCGTGCTGGCTATCAGCCGTCAGCTATCAGCTCTCAGCTTCGGCTGGGTGGCACGCCCCGAGGAACGAGGGGCGTGGCGAGCCCCTGGACCACGCCCTTCGCTTCGTGTGCGGTAAAGCCACATGGGTTACACGTGTACAAGGGACATAGGTAGCGCTTTAATTTGGGCATACAGCCTCGCAAAAAGAGGTGCTCTATGCCCTGGAAGGTGGTCCCTATGTCCGAGGTTCGTCTGACGTTCGTTCATCATGTGGAG
>Ga0153916_10000518_pt1 | contig 25860 bp, 24 predicted proteins | sample Opewatmetagenome_FD_109642 | JGI IMG/M metagenome (GOLD analysis project Ga0153916, IMG submission 109642) | Freshwater wetland microbial communities from Ohio, USA - Open water 3 Core 3 Depth 4 metaG | ecosystem: Environmental > Aquatic > Freshwater > Wetlands | place: USA: Ohio, Lake Erie...
CACCTGTCACCTATTTCAATTGTAATACTGCTTCCGACTATGGTACTTATCTCCATCGGTCTTGTCTCCGTTGGCCTTCTTATCGCCTCATTGATGACCAGTATGGAAGGCTTCAATTTCATAATGAGCCTGGTGATTATGCCCATGTTTTTCACCAGCGGGGCCCTGTTCCCTTTGACTTCGGCTCCAGCCTGGCTGAGAGATTTTAGCTATATAAACCCGCTAACCTACGGCGTGGATGTTCTGCGCTGGGCTTCTTTCAGCGGGTCAGCTACCCTGCTGCCGATCTATGCCGAGTTTCTTATACTGGCATTATTTGCCGCAGCTATGGTTGCAGCCTGTTCCTACACCTTCGGCCTGAAAAAATAGGCCACATTCGCCACAAGTCATATAGCACCCTTCTCATCAAAGTGCTCCCCTCTTATTTGACCTGATATTCCCGCGTCACATAATTTTTACTAGAAATTTACATAAAGGCAAAATCGAGACAACAATCCATCAGTATACTGATAGTGGACGGTGGGGCTGACTCAGACCCTGGACATGGGCCCTAACAAGGTCTGGAGACAGCTCCCGGTCAAAAATTAGAGGAGGTATAAAAGTGAAGAAAACGCTAAGTCTGGCACTTATGGCCATAATACTGACAGCCAGTCTGGGGCTTGTGCCGGCGGCCTATGCCCAGGATGCCAGCACCGATGTTAACGCTAATGGCATAGGCAAACTGGAAGCCCACGGAGACGGCATAGCCGTTTTATACGGCAAAGGTACCGTTGAACTAAGCGGCAATGGCACCCTGTGGATAAAGGATAATGCCGGCAATGCCAAGATTGACGTCACTGGATATGGCGTAAAAAAGGATTTTTCCGATGGCTGGATTCAATATTCAGGCATGCACGGGACTGCAAATGTTAAAGGGACAAGTATCCGCGTAGTCATCTCCGGCGTGGATATTAACCTGAGTGCCAAAGGCCATGGCGGCGCTATCCTCTGGGGTCACGGCACATACGACATAAACGGCAGGTCAGGCCAGTGGGGCACTAATAATTTGTCTAAACCGCTAACGTTCGCACCAGCCGAATAACTAAATAGCCATAGGCTGTCAAGCTGGGTATTTCCCGGCTTGACAGCTGATTAAATAACCAAAGGAGGTTAGGAAGAAATGAAAGGAATCAAGATTGTTCTCGCCACTGGATTGGTGGCCGTCATGCTCGCCACGAGCCTGCCCTGTGTGGCTCTGGCTCAAGAAAGCGAAGCACCACAACGTCAAGGTGCCCTTATAACTAAAGTCGCCGAGATACTAGGTATAGACCAGCAAAATCTTGAGGACGCAATCAAACAAGCCCAAGATGAATTACCAAAGCTAAATCCCGAAGCCAGGCTTCAGGAACTGGTAGCCGATGACACATTGACCCAGCAGCAAGCCGATGAGATTAAGTCGTGGCTGGAATCAAAGCCGGCGGACATTCCCAATGTTCCACCCAGAGAACTTAAAAAATTGCTGGACGAGGGCAAAATAACTCAGGAGCAGCTAGATGCCTTCAAGGCATGGATGCAGGAACGACCGGATATGCCGAAGATTCGACCAGAGTTACGTAAAAACCGGGCTCAGAACATGCAGGAAAATCGCGATGCACTGCTAACACGTGTCGCCGAAATACTAGGCGTAGACAAACAAGAACTGGAAAACGCCTTCAAACAGGCACAGCGTGAATTACGGGAAAATCTTCTGGACGCCAGACTTCAAGAGCTGGTGAATCAAGGAGCCTGGACGCAGGAGCAAGCGGATGCATATAAGGCCTGGCTACAAGCCAGGCCGGATGTGCCGCCGCTTCGACTCGGCTCTGGACTCACACAGCCAGAATAGCAAGCAAAACAGGCTTAACGGTTGCAGCCTTAAAACGATTTATCGATAGAGCTTGGCAAGCCAGGCTAAGCCTGGCTTGCTGGTATTCGAACCATAAGCATGCTAATACGCTTTGAGATATAATTAGGAAGATAATTCCTGAGGCGTGTAATGACAACTTTACTGGTCGTTGATGATGAACCGAACATTTTAGCGCTGGCAAAACTCTATCTCGAGCAAGAAGGCTATCGAGTTGAAGGAGTTAGTAACGGCAATGATGCGCTATCCAAAATAAATTCAATCAAGCCATCGCTCATCGTCCTCGATTTAATGCTGCCGGACATCGATGGCTTCGAGGTCTGCCGCGAGATACGAAAGAAAAGCGACGTTCCCATCCTTATGCTGACCGCCCGAAAAGAGGATGTGGATAAAATAGTCGGTCTCGAGCTTGGAGCCGATGACTATATAACAAAACCATTTAATCCCAGAGAGCTGGTAGCCAGAGTCAAGGCTATTCTTCGTCGCTACAAGGCCGGGCTCAAATCGGGAGAAGCCGTAGAGGTAGGGAATCTGCGAATTGACCAGGCTCGGCGCGAAGCAAGCATAAGTGGACATCCACTTAAGCTGCGGACCAAAGAGTTCGACCTGCTGGCAACCCTGGCCCAAAACCTGGGAGTGGTCCTGACCAGAGATAGACTACTTGAGATAGTTTGGGAAACTGATTACTATGGGGAAACTCGAACCGTTGACATACATATCAACCATCTCCGGGACAAACTAAGCGACGCCAATGTTTCCATCGAGACGGTCCGGGGTATAGGCTACAAGATGATAATGCAATCTCAGACATCCAGAAGTTGAAGGTATTTTTTAGAGGTCTAGGATGAGTCTGCGGACACGCCTTATCCTTTCATACGTTCTGATAATAATCCTGTGTCTGGGCATAGTCGCTGCTTCGCTGGTAGTCTTGCTTGGCGACCAATTAAACAGGATGGCAATGGCACGCGTGGCTGACACGGCACTACCCATCTACGTGCAGTTCAGAGCCGCAGCCAGAGGTCAAATCCCCCTGAATGAGGCGTGGGCTAATTTGCAGGAGATGTCACAGGAAACAGGAACTTACATCTTTCTGCTTGATTCTGAGGACTCCGTTATCAAACAGGCAATACCGGAGGATAGTTCATGGTCGCCACCTCCTAAGCTCGAAATCGCAAAACCACCCGGCAACAGGCCGGCGCCTTATCGTGGAATTTATGATGCGCCAGGTGGTGAAACATTCTTTTTTGTGGCTCAACCGGTTGCCGGATTATTCAGAACACCAAATCTGACAAACCCACCCAATCCGGAGACACTGGTTCTGGCCGTGCCGCGTAATCAGGCTTTGTCGATCTGGGCTGACTTTGCCAGGCCATTTGTCTGGGCTGGTCTTGTTGCCCTGGCCGTTTCTGTACTTATAGCTATTGTCCTGGCTCGCTCCGTCTACGTACCTATCCGCCGGGTGACGAATGCCGCCGAAGAAATAGCTCGCGGCAACTACGAACAGCAGGTGCCGGTGGATGGCCCTAAAGAGGTGAAAGGCCTGGCTAAAAGTTTCAACCAGATGTCAAAGCAGGTTAAAGGCTCTCAACAGATGCTTCGCGACTTTGTCGCCGATGTCTCTCATGAACTCAGAAGTCCACTTACTTCCATAAAGGGATTCGCCCAGGCTATGGTTGACGGAACGGCTAAAGGCAAAGAAGCTCAGCTTAAAGCGGCCACCGTCATCGAGGACGAATCGAAGCGCATGATGAGACTGGTGGAGGAACTGCTCGAGTTTTCCAGATTGGAATCAGGACAGGTAGCCATGGTCAAAGAACCAGTGGATATGAAAGAATTACTGCAGCAGTGCTACGAGATTTTTTCCATGCATGCCGAAGAAAAAGACATTAAACTAAAAACAGACATTGAGCCGTTGCCGCCCGTAATCGGTGATATCGACCGCCTGGAGCAGGTCTTCAGTAACCTCCTCGATAATGCCATGAAACATACGCCGGTAGGCGGCGAGGTAGGCATCATTGCTCACAATACCAATCCCAATTTTGCTGAGATTTCCATAACCGATACCGGCCCCGGTATACCCGCTGAGCAGATGCGCCATGTCTTTGAACGATTCTACCGGGCCGACCCCAATGCTGGAAAAGCCGGCGCCGGACTTGGCCTGGCTATCGCCAGACAGATCGTCCTGGCTCACGGCGGTGACATTATGGCAAAAAGCAAATTGGGCAAAGGGACGGAGTTCCTGGTCAGATTGCCTGTCCGGTCCACCGCTTCCCCACAAACTTCTCGTAGCTAGGACACAAACTGCCCAGCACGCATTCCCCACAGCGGGGTCGCTGAGCTTTGCATATCCTCCTGCCATGCTCTATCAACAAAATATGAAACTGGTAGACATTTTTAGGAGGGACGAGCCTCTCAAGCACCTTGTGCGCTTTTTCCACGGAAACCGCGGAATCAATCAGCCTCAGCCTTTTAGTAACACGGAAAACATGTGTATCCACCGGTAAAGCCGGCATCCCTAGCGAGAAGAGTAGAACGACACTCGCCGTCTTCATGCCCACACCTGGCAACCGCCTTAACCAATCCCTGGCTTCATCTACAGGTAGTTTCCGTAAAAAGTCCAGTTCGAAACCACGTCGTCTCAGCCGTATTTCCTGTAGAGCTTGCTTTATGTACCCGGCTTTAACAGCTTCCAGACCTCCGATTTTGATGGCTTCAGAAATCCGGCCGACATCGGCATCGGCTATTTCCTTCCATCCATCAAAGGAGGCTAAAAGATGCTTAAAGGCCCGCTCCGAGTTTATATCTGACGTATTCTGGGAAAGAATTGTTTGAACGAGCACAGCTACAGGGTCATTCCTTGTCCGCCACCGTTTCTGTCCATACTCGTTGCGTAACAGTTTAAGTACCTGATTAATACTGATTTGGCCCATATCGAACCATTATACAGGTAGCAACAACCAATTCTAAAATACAAATCCTAAACTTAGGACACGATAGCCTCATTGGTGCTATAATTATTTCACAAAAATAAAGGGAGATTTATATGGATGAACTCAAGGTATTCACCGGCAATGCTCATCCTGCGTTAGCTCAGGCAATATGTACCTATTTGAAAATACCCCTGGGCAAAGCTGAGGTATTTGAATTCAGCAATGAGAATATCTTCGTCCGTATCCAGGAAAACGTACGTGAACGAGATATTTTTATCGTACAGCCACTGTCTACCCCTGTCAATAAAAACCTGGTAGAGCTGCTCATCATAATCGATGCTTTTAAACGAGCCTCAGCCGGCAGAATCACCGCAGTCATCCCTTACTATGCCTATGGTCGCACCGATAAAAAAGACCAGCCACGTGTGCCCATCACCGCCAGACTAATCGCCGACTTGCTTACTACCGCCGGCGCCGGCCGGGTCTTAACCATGGACCTGCACGCCGCCCAAATTCAGGGCTTTTTCAATATACCCGTAGACGAACTGACCGCTCTATTCATACTCGGCAATTACTGGAAGAAGAAAAAACTCCATAACTTGGTAGTGGTAGCTACGGATATCGGCATATCGGCACGTGCCCGCGATATGGCAGCCAAGCTTGGTGCTCCGCTGGCAATTATCGAAAAGAGACGTATTGGCAACGCCGACGCCACGGAAACGCTGGATATTATAGGTCACGTCGAGGGAATGTGCGCCTTAACTGTGGACGATGAAATCGACACCGCCGGCTCGTTGGTCGGAGCCGTGAAGACGCTTCTGGAACATGGAGCCACCGAAGTCTATTCCTGCTGCACGCACTCTGTGTTTTCCGGCCCGGCTATTGAGCGTATTGCCAAATCCCCGGTAAAAGAGGTCGTCGTTACCGACACGCTTCCCAGCAACAAAAAGAACAAGCTGGACAAGATAACGGTATTGTCTATAGCCCCGCTTTTCGGCGAAGCCATTAACCGCATTCACACCGGCCTATCTATAGGCGCCCTATTCGAGAAATAACGATGCTTAAGTGGCTAGGTAGCCTTATTGACTCCAACGAAAAAGAACTCAAGCGCCTTGAGCCTGCTGTAGACCAGATAAATTCGCTCGAGCCCGACCTTCAGAAGCTAAATGACGCCGAACTTCGTGCCAAGACCGACGAGTTCAAAGCCCGACTTAGTAACAACGAGACGCTGGATGACATACTTCCCGAAGCCTTTGCTTCCGTCAGGGAAGCTTCCAGGCGCACTATAGGCGAGCGCCATTTCGATGTGCAGCTTATAGGCGGTATGGTCCTTCACCACGGCAAAATCGCCGAGATGAAGACCGGCGAAGGTAAAACCCTGGTCGCTACTTTACCTCTATACTTAAACGCGCTTACGGGAGAAGGCTGTCATCTGGTTACTGTCAACGATTACCTGGCGCGTCGAGACGCCTACTGGATGGGACCCATATACCACGCCCTTGGCTTAACTGTCGCCAGTATCTATCCAACGCAGGGCCCCACTGAGCAACTGCCCGCTCTACTTTATGACCCCGACTATATGAACGAAAAGGACAGCCGCTGGCCGCATTTCCGCCCCGTAACCCGCCAACAAGCCTACGCAGCTGATATAACGTACGGCACCAATAACGAGTTCGGCTTCGATTACCTCAGAGATAACATGGCTATAGACCTGTCTCAATGCGTTCAGCGAACGCTAAACTACGCCATCGTCGACGAGGTCGACAATATACTTGTCGACGAAGCCCGCACCCCGCTTATAATCAGCGGTTCAGCTGAAGAGGCCACCAATAAATACTACACCTTCGCTCGCCTGGTTCCCCAGCTTAATAAAGACGAAGATTATACAGTTGAAGAAAAGGAACGACAGACCTACCTGACTGAATCAGGTATGAATAAGCTGGAAAAATGGCTGCGCCACGATGGTTTATTGAAAGCCCCCAGCCTCTACGACCCGGCCAACTACAGCCTGACTCAATATCTGGAAAATGCGCTGAAGGCCCATGTGCTGTTCAAGAGAGACCGCGACTACATGGTCAAAGATGGACAGGTCATCATCGTCGACGAGTTCACCGGCAGACTTATGTTCGGCCGCAGGTACTCAGAGGGCCTGCACCAAGCCATCGAAGCCAAAGAAAAGGTCAAAATACAGCGGGAGAGTGTAACGCTGGCTACCATCACCTTCCAGAACTATTTTCGCCTCTATAAGAAACTGGCCGGAATGACCGGTACCGCCGCTACCGAAGCTGAAGAATTTCACAAGATTTACAAGCTCGAAGTGGTCGTTATCCCCACCAATAAATCTATGATTCGCATAGATAACCCGGACCAGATTTACAAGGATGAAGAAACCAAATTCAAAGCTGTGGCCAGGGAGATTGAGACACTGCACCAGCAAGATAGACCTGTACTTATAGGCACCGTCTCCATCGAGAAATCTGAGCTTTTGAGCGACCTACTCCAAAGAAGGGGCGTACCACACCAGGTGCTAAATGCCAAACAACATGAAAAAGAAGCCGCCATTATCGCCCAGGCCGGCCGTATAGGTGCTGTTACCGTGGCCACCAACATGGCCGGGCGCGGCGTTGATATCATTCTTGGCGGTAAAAAGCCTGATGAACCCAGACGCGAGGATTTTCAGGATGAACAAGAATGGCAAAAAGAACACCAGAAATGGCAAGAGGAATGCCGTGAATGGCAGAAACAGCACGATAAGGTAATCGAGCTTGGCGGCCTGCATGTTGTTGGCACCGAGCGCCACGAAGCCAGGCGCATTGATAATCAGCTCCGCGGCCGCTCCGGAAGGCAGGGTGACCCCGGTGGTTCCCGTTTCTACGTTTCACTGGAAGATGATGTCGTCCACCGGTTCGGCGGCGACCGCGTCAAAGGCTTCATGGACTGGGCCGGCTTTGATGAGAACACGCCCATTGAGCATTCCATGGTCAGCAAAGCCATAGAGAACGCACAGGTCAAGGTAGAAGGCTTCCATTTCGACATTCGCAAACATCTGGTTGACTACGATGATGTGGTCAACAAACACCGCGAGGTAATCTACGCCGAGCGAAGGAAAATACTGGAAGGCGCTGACCTGAAGACAAACATACTGTCTATGGTATGTGAGGAAATCGAAAAACTGGTAGCCGCCAGTTGCAGCTCGGACGCTATGGAGTCGGATTATACCGGCTTAATCGAAGAGCTTTCCACCATCTTTCAGGTACCACCGGATATAAATCCCAAAACTCTCTCCCAGATGAGCCCAAATGAAATCAGTGACAAGCTGATTAAGCACGCTGAGCAACTATACGAGCAGCGTGAAAAAGAGGTAGGCTCGGACACCATGCGTATTGTGGAGAGGCTGGTTATGCTGCGAGCTATCGATAGCTTATGGAAAGACCACCTGACTGCAATGGACCATCTCCGCCAGCAGGCTAGTCTCTATGCCATGCGGCAGATTGAGCCTATAGTCGTCTACAAGAAGGAAGGCCACGCCTTTTTTGAGAGCCTCATCGCCAGCATACAGCATGATGTCGTCCATAGTATCTTCACGGTCACCATCCAAAAGAAGGAGGCTCCGGCCCAAAGGCAACCGCAGAAAGTCGCCGTCCCCGCCGGTAAAAAAGTCGGCCGCGACGAGCCCTGCCCCTGCGGCTCTGGCAAGAAATACAAGCACTGCTGCGGAAAGTGAGAACTAAAAAGGAGGAAGGGTAATGAGTAACATGATCGCCTTTCAAGACGTAACGAAAGGATTCGCCGAGGACAACGCCCTTCGCCAACGCTACGAAAAAGAAGGCTTTGGCTTAGAAACTGGCTTCGAGAGGCGAGACTGGGCTGAAGAGCGAATCGCAGATCTTAGACAAGAGTATAACCTAGTTGATTCAGACATTCGCCTGGTCAGACACATCTCTTCGCCAGAAACGGGCGAAAAAACGATTTGGGAGGTTTATATCAGGGATAACAAGGGAGTAGAAGTTCTTTTCTTATAGTATGAACGGATAGCAAAACAATTTATTCGGAAAATCAAAATGCCACCCAGGAAAATGCCAACCATCATTAGAGAGGATCATTCTTTCTATAAGAAGAAATTAAACGTTAGCTATCGGCGAACTTGTAACTGCGGACCAACACACATAAATTGCATGACACCAAAGGAATGGCTAAAGAATCAGCTTGGTGTATGGCAATTTAATTACGAGTCAAGGGATATTCGTGATAAAAAAGTCCACCCAGCTACATTTCCTATATCCCTGGCAAAAAGAATAATTGAATTATTCACCCATGAAGGTGAGCTTGTAATTGATCCCTTTGTTGGGAGTGGGACTACCTTAATTGCTGCGAGGGATACGGACAGAAATGCCGTTGGTTTCGATTTGAAACCTGAATACATAGATTTGTGTGCGAAACGTCTTGCACAGAAAAGCCTTATAGGTAAATCTCAGCAAATAGCTATTCAAGATGACGCCAGATACATACCTGGATACTTCAATGGTGACACTGCTAGCCTAATATGGACTTCTCCACCCTATGCAAATTTGCTAAATAGACCACGTAAAAACAAATCCCGAAGATTTAGAAATAATGAGCAGCTGGGGAAAATAGAACAATATTCACAAGACCCCAGAGATCTTGGCACAATGCAGCTCGACGATTATACCAACACTATGGGTGAAATCTTCGAATCACTTCTACCTTTGCTTCGACCAAAAGGACACTGTGTAATAAACGTGCCCGACATGTGGTGGGAAAATAAAAGAATCACTATACACGTCGCATTAATTGAGGAATTGCGCAAACGGGGATATGAATTAAGAAACGTCATAATCTGGGACAGAACCAATCTAGTTAATAGAATTGGAATATTCGGATGGCCAAGTAACTATATTACAATGGGAGTCACTTTTGAGTATTTACTCGACTTTTGGCGTCCGCCTATTATAAGCAAGAAAATAGGCAAGTGATTTGGTTATGGAGATCGTTTCAAAAGAAACACTAACCAATAGGTTAAAGGAAATAGATAGGATGGGATGGATTCCCAATGCCCGCCCTGGAAATGCTGGTGGAGTTGGTAACACGCTTGAAGATTTACTTGGTATCACAGAGAATAACCTGCCGATCCCAAATGCAGTAGAATGGGAACTTAAATGTCAACGAATGGGCACATCATCTCTTACTACTCTTTTTCATATAGAACCATCCCCACGGGCAATTAAATTCGTTCCTAACCTCTTTCTGCCATTATACGGATGGAAACATGAAACGATACCTGGCGAAATGAGTTTTCGCCAAACAATAAATGGCTTATCAAGGACGGACCGCGGTTTTACCTTAGTAGTTGACTACAATTTTCGAAAGGTATTGATATCTTTTAACGCAAAGTCTGTAAATGATAGACACCACAAATGGCTTAACTCCGTGGAGAAGAGAATTGGCTTGGATGAATTGAATCCACAACCTTATTGGGGATTTGATGATCTTTTTCATAAGGCAGGAACAAAGCTTCTGAATTGTTTCTACGTACGCGCGCAAGTAAAACGAGAGTCTGGCAAGGAGTTTTTCTGGTACAATCATATCATCATATTACAAAAATTTAGTTTAGATAAGTTCTTAAAAGCACTTGAAAACGGCTCTGTACTCATAGATTTTGACGCACGTACCGGTCATAATCATGGCACTAAATTTAGGCTAAGACAAGATAGGCTGCCAGATTTGTATGACAAAGTTACTGTAATATCTTAGTTAAGAACTAAGCTAGCTCCCTAGGAAATACCCCAAATAGCCAAATAAGTAAATTAATAATAATAAGTTAATTATTATTTCTCATTTCTTTAATTTACCCTAATTGCACACAAATTCCCCTCGGCCTATACTATTCATGCAATGCCAATGAAAAACGCGGCTATTGCCAAAGTCTTCCAGGACATGGCTGACCTGCTGGAACTTAAAGGCGAAAACAAATTCAAAATCAGAGCCTATCAGCGGGCCGCCCGTGCTATCGAGTACCTGCCGAAAGAAATAGAAGTAATGCTCGATGAAGGCGAAGACCTGCAGACCATACCCGGCGTGGGCGAGGCCATAGCTAAAAAGAGCATCGAACTGGTAAACACCGGTAAACTGGGCGCTTACGAGGAACTGAAGGCTCAGTTCCCCGAGGGCATAACCAGGCTACTTGAGATTCCAGGCATCGGGCCTAAGACGGCAAACAAGCTTTCCACCGAGCTGGGCATCCAGTCGGTAGAGGAGTTGGAAAAGGCTATTGAAGATGGTCGGGTGGCCAAGCTGTTCCGCCTCGGCGATAAGACAGCGGAAAACATACTTCAGCAAATCCAGGCTCTGCGGCGCAAAGATCAGCGAATACCTATAGGCGAAGCCCTGCCCGTGGTGGACGAGGTGCTCGATGCACTTCGAACCCTCCCCGGCGTAAGAAATCTAACCGCAGCCGGTAGTCTGCGCCGCTTCAAAGAGACCGTGGGCGATATCGACCTCATGGGCACCGCCGATAACCCGGAGGAGGTTATAAACGCCTTCGTCAACCTGCCTCAAATAAGGGAGGTGGTGGCTAAAGGGCCGACCAAAGCCACGGTGATACTGCCCGGCAGCCTTCAAGCCGACTTAAGGATGGTGGAACACGATTCCTTCGGCTCGCTGCTCCAATACTTCACCGGCAGCAAGCAGCATAACATCACCCTTAGGACCCGGGAACAGAAAAAGGGACTCAAGCTGAGCGAATACGGTATAACCGATGCCAAAACCAACAAACTTGAGAAATTCTCCACCGAGGAAGCCTTCTACCGTCGGCTGGGCCTGCAGTACATACCGCCGGAAATTCGCGAAGACCAAGGAGAGATTGACCTGGCTGAGAAAAGCCAAGTTCCTAAGCTTATAGAACTTTCAGACATAAAGGGGGATATCCACGTTCACACCGACTGGAGCGACGGTCAGGATTCCATAGAAGACATGGCCAAAGCTGCTAAAGCCCTCGGCTACCGGTATCTGGCGATAACCGACCATTCAGCCGGACGGGGCATCGCCCACGGATTAAGCGAGGAGCGGCTGCGGCAGCAGATACGAGAAATCAAACGGCTTAACGAGCACCTTAAGGGAATCCGTATCTTCACCGGCACCGAAGTTGATATACGCGCCGACGGCAGTATAGACCTGCCCCAGAAGCTTTTAGCCGACCTTGACGTCGTGGTCGCCGCCATCCATTCAGCCATGAATCAAGGCCAGGAGCAGATAACCAGGCGCATTCTAGGAGCCATAGAAAATCCGCACATAGATATCATCGCCCACCCAACCTGCCGCTTGCTCGGTGAGCGCGAACCTGTCGCTGTCGATTTGGAAGCCGTCTTCCAAGCTGCTATAAAATACAACAAGGCTCTGGAAATAAATGCCATGCCTAGCCGACTCGACTTAAAGGATATTCACATCTACCGGGCTCGGGAACTGGGAGTGAAGTTAATTATGGGTACAGATTCTCACAGCGCAACACACCTCAACTTGATGCGCTTCGGCGTAGGTATAGCCCGCCGCGGTTGGTGCCAGCCTAAGGATATACTCAATACCAGGCCTACCAAAGAAATACTTGCTTTTCTCAGAAAGAATTAAGACATGCTCGCCACCACCCAATATGAACAGGTTACCCAGATTAAGCTGTGCCGATATCCAGACTTCAGTCCTTATGCTACCGTCTCCGCCTACCTGGTGGACGGCCTTCTGGTAGACAGTGGCCCGTCGTACACTGCTGAGGAATTAACTGAGTTTTTAAAAGACAAGGGTCTGAAGATGGTGGTTAACACCCACTATCACGAAGACCACATTGCCTCCAACGCCTTGCTTAAAGAAAGATACGGCGTTGAGCTTTTGGCTCATCCGCTGGCTGTTGATAAAATCAACCAGCCGGCTACCCTTCTCCCCTATCAAGAAGAGGTCTGGGGCTATCCCATCCCCAGTCAGGTTAAGGAAATCGGCGATACAGTTATTACTGATAATTATCGCTTTGACGTTATCTACACGCCGGGCCACGACCGCGACCACATTTGTCTTTTCGAGCCAAAGAACCGCTGGCTGTTCAGCGGCGATTTGTTCGTCGGTACCCGACCTAAAGCGGTCCGACCCATGAACGACGTGCGGCAAATCACAGCCGACCTCAAAAAAGTTAAGGATTTAAATCCGCGATTCCTCTTCCCGGCACCGGGCAAAGTATTAACCAAACCCGTGCCCGTGTTGGAACAGTCCATAAAATATCTCGAAGAACTGGGACAAAAAGTCGTGGAACTGAATGACAAAGGTCTGTCTCCGGCCGAGATTATGAAACAGATATTCGGCAATGAATACGAATTAACTGAGTTCACTCAGCACCATTTTTCGTCACTAAATCTGGTCGAGTCGTTCTTAAAAACAAGTTAAACAAAATGCCATATGAAGAAGCTGAAAAAATCCAGGCTACGGCTGCCGGCGATGCCAGAGCCATTGAGCATCTAAAACAAGCCGTTGCCTCAGGCAAGCACTGGTACCTTGCCCTGCTGGAAGCTATCAGGCTATGGAACAGCGCTGAAGAGGACTATAAGGGCCGTCACCTGCGCTATTTAATTAACGGCGAGGCTTTCGACTGGCTACTTTTGGCAGAGCGTCTCAGCGACGAAATAAGCCAGTACATACCGGAGAGAGAGAAGATTAACCTTCTTTTCTTCGATGTACCGCCAGTGGAGTTAAGCAAAGAGGAATTCAAGAAAATAATTGGCCCGGCTAAGTACCGGGCTTATCTCAACTATCTATACGGCGTACTGGTTGAGGAAAACCTCATTGCCGCCGTGGTTGATGAGATACGCAAAGAAAGATTGACATCCGGCTCGACCAGACGTGAAGATATACTCGATAAGGCTTATCGTAGGATATACGGGGACAGCCAACAACCACTTCTGGATAAATTCAGAAAAGAAAAAAGGTACTCGAAACGCAAATCCACAAACCTGGACGAGCTAAAGGAATTCACCTACTGGCTATTCAAATACCGAATAAAAAAGAGTGATAAGTCCCGGGTAGCCAGCGATACTAAAAAAGCGCTGTTAAAAATGCAGCGCAACCTGGCAGCCAAGAGACTACCCGCATAAACACTAAATCCATTCCAAATCTGTCTTGGTTAGCGCTCCGCCGGCGTCGCCGGTATTCGGAGTCCCAGCCGGCTCGATAAGCAATACTTTGCATTCTTCTATAGCATATGGTTTATGCTCAACCCCCTTGGGAATAACAACCATATCGCCTGCCTTCAAATGCAAGGATTTACCCCTTAAATCGATCTGAAAATCGCCGTCAATCACAATGAAAGCTTCGTCCGTTTCAGGGTGCTTGTGCCAGAGGAAATCACCGAAGGACCTGGTTAATTTGAAGTGATAGTCATTCATCTGGGCAATAATCTTAGGTGTAAACCGTTCGCTGAATTTGGAAAATTTCTCTTCAAAATTTATTACTTTAATTTCCATTGCACAACCTCTTGATGACGTCAATAACTTATTTTGACTTAAAGGGATTGTATCCCGGTTTCTTAAATAAAGTTTTTTCTTTTTCAATTATATCCGGCCTGTACACCGTTTCAGCCCAGTCTTCGGGGGCAATCTCTTCTATAGCCACGGAAACTGATTTCTCTTCACATTTGGTAATCTCAACCACAGAGTTTGTGATGGCTTGAGTTAGTTTCTTTTTCTGTTCATCGGTTCTTCCAGGATGCATTTTTACGATTACGTGCGGCATAAATCACCTCCTTTCTAGCACCAACACCACTGAATACCCATCCCCAAATAACAAATCCAAAGCATCAAATCACAAACAATACCGAAATTCGAAGAACCAAATTCAAAACTACTGGCTTTTTGTTAGGATGGAGCTGAATATCTTCGTCAATTCCGTAGACTCTTCAAGGAGTGTCTCCTGCTCTTGCCGAAAATCGGGATTGCTTACTTCCATAAGCCTAAGCCAATATCCGCTCTCTTTGGCTTCTTTGCGACATATCTCAATTCTCATCAAGAAATCCTTTTTGCCTAATGCTTCATTTGCCTCTATATAATTTGCTCCTACAGAAGTCGCTGCCCGAGCCAATTGCTTTGCAAGTTCCCCATCAACAACTGTCTTCGGCAATTTCTTACAATATTTAATTACGCTCCCGGCAAAATTGAGAGTCCTCTCTTCTAGGTCATATTGTTTTGGATTTTTATTTTTAGTCATTAGAATTTGTTTGTGATTTGGAATTTGGAGCTTGGGATTTATACTAGTTGAGCCAGCTCTTGCTTCAGCCTGAGGAATTTGTCTTTTAAACCCTGGAGCTTGACCCGCTCTTTATCGACTACCGTGGCCGGCGCTTTAGATACGAAGGCCGCATCCTTCAGCCTTTTCTCGAGCCTATCGATTTCCCTCTCAACCGTGCTGATTTCCACTTCTAAACGATTCCTTTCGGCAGCCACATCAACCATGCCCGCCCATGGCAGGACTACCTCGGCTTCCCTCAACACCAGTACCAGGGCTTTTTCTTCCTTCGCCTGGCGATCGCTTCGGCTGAGAACGGCCATAGGTCTGGCTTTGGCCAGGGTCTCTATGGCATCGGATTTGGCGGCTATGGCGGATTGTAGTTTGTCTGTATAGATACGGGCTTCAATCCATTTTCCTGCTGCCACCTTGTGCTCAGCCCGGGCATTACGTATAGAGCGAATGATCTCCACAACCGAATCCATCACCTGCTCAGCCTTAGCATCAAGGAGTTTTTTATTTCCAACCGGATATGGCGCTACAATAATGGAGGCCGAATCAAAAATCCCCTCAGGCAAACGCTGTCTTAAGCCCTGCCATAGCTCTTCGGTGATGAACGGCATGAAGGGATGAAGTAGGCGTAGCACAGTATCCAGTCCCAAGGCAAGTACGGGCAAAGGTGAAAAATCCGACCGGGACAGTCGGATTTTGGCTATCTCGATGTACCAATCGCAAAGCTCGCCCCAGAAAAAGTCGTGAATCTGCCGCTCCGCTTCACCAAACTGGAAGCCGGACATCAGTTCATCCACGCTTAAAACAAGTCGATTAAGCCGGCTCAGAATCCAGCGGTCTTCTATGGGCTTGGAACGCTTAGCAGTCAGCTTGGTTAAGGCGCCGCTTGCCAACGGATTAGCTTCCAGGCCTTGGAAGACAAACCTGGCCGCGTTCCACATCTTGTTGGCAAAGTTGCGCCCGGCTTCCAGGCGGTGCGGGCCGAGATTGATGTCATTCCCCGGGGAAGTGCCGGTGGTCACGGCAAAACGAAGTGCGTCGGTGCCGTATTCATCTATAGCCTCATTAGGATTTAGCACATTCCCCCGCATCTTGCTCATCTTCTCGCCCCTCTCGTCACGAATCAGCCCGTGCAGATAAACCGTATGGAATGGAATATCTCCGGTATCTTCCAACCCCATCATTATCATCCGGGCAACCCAGAAGAACAAAATATCGTATCCGGTTTCCATAACTGATGTCGGGTAGAAATAGTTCAAGTCCTCGGTATCCTCAGGCCAGCCCAAAGTCGAATGAGGCCACAGCGCTGAGCTAAACCAGGTATCGAGCACATCAGGGTCCTGAATAATGTCTTTAGAGTGACAATGTCCGCAGGTTGAAGGTTTATCAACCGCCACCGTCATTTCATTGCATTTCGGACAATACCAAACTGGAATTCGATGCCCCCACCACAGCTGACGGCTGATGCACCAATCTCGTATATTCTCCATCCAGTTGAGATAGACCTTGGTGAAACGCTCCGGGATTATGGTAATCCGGCCGCCAGTTACCGCCTTAATTGCCGCCTCGGCTAAAGGCACTACTTTAACGAACCACTGTTTGCTGACCTCAGGCTCCACCATTGTCTGGCAACGGCCACAGTGTCCCACTGAATGATGATGCGTCTCAATCTTCTCCAGCAGCCCTGACTTCTCAAAGTCAGCCAGCACCTTTCGCCGGCAATCAAAACGGTCAAGTCCGGCATAAGGGCCAGCCTGTTCATTCATCGTCCCGTCAGCATTCAATATATTTATTATCGGCAAATGCTGTCGCTCAGACATTTCGAAGTCCACCGGGTCATGGCCCGGGGTAATCTTGACGGCACCGGTGCCGAATGACGGGTCGACGGCGCTGTCGGCTATAATCGGAATCACCCTGCCGATAACCGGAAGGACAACCTTTTTGCCCACCACGGTCTTGAAGCGCTCATCATCGGGATTCACTGCCACGGCCGTATCACCAAGGTAGGTCTCGGGTCGGGTAGTGGCCACGGTAACATAGCCTTCACCATCAGCCAGTGGATAACGAAGATAATATAAATTGCCGGTTACATCTTTATGCTGGACTTCCAAATCGGAAAGCGCGGTCTGGCACCTGGGGCACCAGTTAATAATCCGTTCACCGCGATAAATTAGGCCTTTGTCATACAGGCGGACAAATGCCGTCCGCACTGCCCGGCTGGGACCCTCATCCAGTGTAAAGCGCTCCCTGGTCCAATCACAGGAAGCTCCCAATCTCTGGTGTTGAACGGTGATCGATTGCCGTGATTTCCTCACCCACTCCCAAACGTGTTCGATAAACTTGTCCCTGCCGAGTTTATGCCGGTCAAGCCCCTGCTCAGCCAGCTTCTGCTCCACGATCACCTGAGTAGCGATGCCGGCATGGTCGACTCCAGGCAGCCATAGCGCAGGTTCACCCTTCATCCTGTGCCACCTTATCATTATGTCTTCCAGCGCCGCCGTCAGTGCGTGACCCAGATGAAGCTCGCCGGTGACATTGGGCGGCGGCATAATAATGACGAAAGGCTTCCTTTTGCGGTCTATTTTAGGAGTGAAATAGCCCTGCTCCATCCAGAAGCGATACCACTTCTGCTCGACTTCAGCCGGCTCATAAGCTTTTGGAATTTCAGACATCTTACAAATCCTAGTATAAAGAATGCGACCCTTCTGGGTCGCCCGTTATATTACCACTGGATTCCTGAATACAGTTATTTGCTGCTTAGAAACCGGACAATTTTATCCAGTATCCGGTCTGCAACTTCCCGTTTGGGCATAAGCGGCAATTTCTCTACTTTACCTTTGCGGTCTATTATCACCACCTGGTTGGTATCAGCACCGATGCCGCTGCCCTCAGCGGTGATATCGTTGGCCACGATTAGGTCGAGCCGTTTCTTTTCAAGCTTCGCCCTGGCATTAGTCATTAGATTTTCACTTTCAGCGGCGAAGCCGACCCGTAGAAATCTACCTTTCACTTCCCCCAGAATATCGGGTGTGCTTTCCAGTTCCAGGGTAAAACTGGCGGCTCGTTCCCGCTTAATCTTGGTCTTTGATACCCGCTTAGGTCGATAATCAGCGACTGCGGCTGCCATTATCAACGTGTCGGCTTTAACCACAGCCTTTTTCACCGCTTCATACATTTCTTGAGCGCTGCCCACATCGACTATATCCATACCGGCTGGTTTGAGAAGCGCAGTGGGAGCAGTTATCAGAACTACCTTAGCTCCACGATCCCTGGCGGCTTCAGCCAGTGCATATCCCATCTTGCCCGAAGAGCGATTGGTCAGACACCGGACAGGGTCAACCGTCTCCTGGGTACCACCGGCGGTGACCACTACACGCCTGCCGGCCAGGTCGCTGCTTCTGCCCAAAACCTGAGAAATAACGCCAATAATCTCATTTACATCAACAAGCCTTCCCAAACCCACTCCGCGTGAGGCAAGCCGGCCGTAGTCGGGCCCGACAGTTATAAAGCCACGAGCCTTGAGCTTGGCCAGATTATCCTGAGTCACCTGGTTTTTGTACATAGCGGAATGCATCGCCGGAGCCAGGACTACGGGTGCTTTTGTCGCCAGCACTGTACAGCTGACCATATCATCCGCCATACCAGCGGCTATTCTGGCAATGATATCGGCAGTAGCCGGAGCTATCACCACTATATCGGCTGCCTCAGCCAGCGCTACGTGCTCTACACTATACTCAGAAGCCAACTCGAACATCTTGGTGACCACAGGCCTGCCAGTAATATTACGGAACGTTAGCGGCGTGATAAACTCAATGGCGGCTTCGGTCATAATGACATCTACCTGGGCCCCAGCCTGTGTCAACTGGCTGGCTAACTCGACAGCTTTATAAGCAGCGATACTACCGGTTACTCCGAGAACTACGGTTTTATCTTTTAGGCTCATATCCTATCCCTTAGCCTTATTCATTTCATAAATCAGGCGTAAACCTATAAGTGTCAAATCAGGATTTACCTCATCGATTGCCGGTGTTTCCCGCGCCAGAAGCTCGGCATAGCCGCCAGTAGCCACCACCTTTGCCTTACCTCCCAGCTCTTGTTTAATCCTGGCCACTACGCCTTCGATAAGTCCGGCATAGCCGAAGACAATGCCGGATTGCATAGCTGCCACTGTATTTCTACCAATGGCCTTCTTCGGATGCGTCAATTCCACGCGGGGCAGTGCGGCAGTTTTGTCAAACAAAGCCTCCGTAGCGATAGCAATTCCGGGTGCAATAGCCCCTCCAAGATAGTCTCCCTCTTTAGAGACGGCATCAAAAGTGGTAGCAGTGCCGAGGTCAATAACAATCACGGCGCCGCCATAAAGCTGGTGAGCAGCCACCGCATTCACTATACGGTCGGCACCGACCTCTCTTGGATTTTCCATCGAGATTTTTACCCCGGTCTTAACACCGGCTTCTACTAATATAGGAGAAACCTTTAGGTACCGTCGGCACCAGTCTTCAAAAACGCCAATCAGTGGCGGGACAACGCTGCATAGTATCGCATCCGTAATTTGGGGGGCTGCAATGCCTTCATGTTCGAAAAGATGGAGCATTAAGCTGGCATACTCATCCGGCATACGGTGAACGCCGGTAGCCACCCTCCACGTTGCTTTCATTTTGCTGCCATCAAAGACGCCAATTGTGATATTAGTGTTGCCTATATCAACAGCTAATAACATACGTTCACCAACCTTAAAGCACCGCTTCCTGTTTCAGCCTCAGTATCACCTTTGGCAAAGCCGGTAAAAGGTCACCAGCCAGCATGCCTGCCTCACCCAGTTCTCGCCTTACCATGTCTCCGGCCTGGGCATGAAGATAAACGCCACAGGCGGCGGCATCGAAAAGAGATAGCCCTTGAGCCACCAGCCCGGCAATCCCACCGGTAAGTACATCGCCGGTGCCTGCCGAAGCCAACCCGGGGTTAGCTGCCGGGCTAATTCTGGCTCTGCCATCAGATGCGGCTACGATAGTGTAGGCTCCTTTCAGCACAACCACCTTTCGCCATTCCACAGCTGCTTTTCTGGCGATATCCAGGCGCTGGCGCTGCACTTCGTCTACTGCAATTCCAACCAGCCTTGCCATCTCGCCGGGATGTGGCGTAAGTATAGCATCCTGACTTAGCTTCTGCCACCAATCCGGCACCTTTGCCAGAGCATTCAAGGCATCGGCATCAAGTACTAGGGCTGGAGAAGAGCCTTTCTCCAAATCAAATACAACGGACTTTACGAACTTAACGACAGCGGCCTTTTGCCCCAGTCCGCAACCCACCAGCAGAACTTCATATTCAGGCCACCTTTGTTTCAGAATAGATGCTGCCCTAGCGGCAATTATTCCGGCTTCAGATTCCGGCAGTGGAAGATACGTTACCTCATCCATTTTGGCCGCTAGAATAGGCTGTAGACTGTGGGCAGTGGACAAGGTCACCAGACCGGCGCCAACTCTAGCTGCACCCATGCAAGCCAGATAAGCTGCTCCAATATAACTAATCGAACCGGCTACGACCAGCACCTTACCAAAGCTCCCCTTATTAGCACTGGCAGGCCGCGCCGGCAAAATTGACTTAACCCAATCTTCAGTTATCAATTCGGTCGGTATATTCTCGCCCAAACTTGGCGGAAGGCCGATGTCAGCGATAACGACCTTGCCGGCTCTCTCCGCACCGGGAAAATTGAACAATCCAGGCTTGGGATAACCAAGAGTAACGGTAACATCAAAGTAAGGACAGACTGGGTCGATGGCGCCCGTATCAGCATCGAGTCCGGAAGGTATATCCACCGCGATTGCCACAAGCTTTGTGGTTTTCTTTTTAGCCGCTGCCACTCTGGATAAGACCTCTTTAAATACGCCGTCAAGCGCTCGACTTCTGCCCGTGCCGAAAATGGCGTCGATTACCACATCAGAGGAACTCAATAAGCCATCAAATCTGGCAAAATCCTTATCCTGGTCATAATGGAAGGTTTTTATGCCACGTTGTTGAGCTAAAGCCAGGTTATTATCACCTTCTGGACGCTTAGCGCACAGATAAACATTAACCTCAACGCCAGAATCTGCAAGATGGCGGGCAGCTACCAGCCCATCACCTCCGTTGTTACCAGGACCAACTATTACTAAAATATGCTTAGCGACAACGCTGCCGACAAGCTTTTCGATCTCCTCGGCTACGGCCCGACCGGCGTTCTCCATTAATATCTCGGTGGTCAAACCGATACCGGAAGCCTTGCGGTCAATCTCTCGCATTTGTTCTGCAGTAACAACCTTCATAACTTCAAGCCACCTTCCACTAAAATTACTGCTCTTCCGTCAGCTTTTCAAGTTCCTGGCTCATCGCCTGCCAATGTGTACCACGCCAGTATATACGATGACACGAGGGACATTCCATGTACAATCTCTGGGTTTTAAAAACATGCGGTGGGACTAACTCTCGCACCACGTCCTTATCCTTCTCTACCAAGCGTTGATTACACTCAAGACAAATAGAAAACGGACTGAAATGATAATCTAGGTTAAAAGTTTCAACAACTTGATGTAGTTGAGTCTCCACATCATCACTCTCAATGAGAATCGCCTTGAGCTTGCCGCTGGTTACCAGCCGCCGCTTCATCACCTCTCTGTCCTTGGTTAAAATCACCCTGTTTTGTGCTAAGGCAACCTTAACCATTCTACCATCATCCTCTCCAGAAAAGAGCGTGGCGTCGTAACCCATTATCCTCAACCACTTCGCCACCTTGCCAACGTTATTATCAACGATAAACTTAATCTCCACAGCCTATCCCCGTTACTGCCCCTAAATGACCCTCAGAGGATTAAAATCCACTCCATAATCGTAGACATCGATGCCTTCTTTTCTTTTTAAATAGCCAACTACAAGATAAGTCAGCGGCGTGGCCGCAGCCTCATAGACACATTTTACTAGCCAGTGGAAAAACATCATGACGCCCAGCATCGATAACGGCAGCACGCCTACAAAGGCTATGCTCAAGACAACCACAGTATCTATCCCCTGCCCCACTAAAGTTGAGCCAATGGTTCTGGTCCATAGCCATCTGCCTTTGGTCATTATCTTCATCTTAGACAGGACGACCGAATTGGTAAATTCACCTGCCAGGTAAGCGACAAATGAGGCTATTAAGAAACGGGGAGTGCTGCCCAGAATACGCTCATAAGCATTCTGAGCTTCGAAAACTGGTGCCGGAGGAAGTACCTTGGCTATCCAAATAGCCAGCACCGCTATAAAATTACATATGAAGCCGAGCCAGATTATACGCCGCGCTTGCCGATAGCCATAGACCTCAGTAAGTACATCACCGATAATATAGCTCAGGGGGAAAATTATTATTGCTGCCGGTAGTACTACGCCGCCGACGTTAATCTGTTTGGCAATAATAATATTAGCCGTTATGAGACAGGTGACAAATAGAGACGAAATGACTACAAATCTTTGCGAGACTGCCATTGCGAAAGCTAACCACCCCTAATTAAATTAAAGCCAGCGCCTACGTCGGAAGAAAACGTACGTAATCGCCGTACTAACAATCATGAGCAGAACTATTAAAACCCATGGCCAATAATTATTTATACCGGTACCAGGTAAACGGACATTCATACTCCAAACGCTGGCAATAAGCCCAGGCACTGTCAAAAGTGCCATTATAATGGTCCATACTCTCATTACTTCCTGAATTCTATGCGAGGTCAACCAGTTGCTCGTATCCACTAATCCGTCTACCATTTCCTTGCCATCCTCCAGGCTGTCCCAGATCTTACGGATGTGGTCAGCTACATCGCCGAAGTAAACATCCTGGTCTTCCTTCAAAAACGGGAATTCCACCCTTTCCAATGCTTCGACAACAAGTATTTGGGGATGGATTATGCGACGGAAGGCTATGATATCACGTCGGACTAACATGATTTCATGAACCGTCTCCGGTACAGCTCTAGAAAAAATAAGATCCTCCATCTTCTCCACGTTATCTACTACCTTATTAAGAATCGGGAAACAATAATTAACCAGCCCATCAAGTATGTGGTATAACAGAAAGCCTGAGCTGCGACTCATATACATGTTACAAGCTCTCTCATCTACAAGGCATTCGTTAAAAAATTTGGCTAGAGGTTTCAAATCACCGAACTTATGAATTGTGACGACATAATTCTCGCCTATAAATATGTCCACCTCGCTAGGCGTGGTCATGCGATTCTCCTTGTTATACACTGGAAAGTGAAGCACCATGAATAGATGGTCAGGGTATTCATCGATTTTAGGACGCTGAACGCGACTTAATACATCATCCAGGTTAAGTTGATTGAAATTGAAATGCTGAGCAAGATACTCGACATCCGGCGTGTCTGGCTTCTCAATGTAAAGCCAGGTCAATTTACCACAAGATATCGAGTTGAAATTTGACTTCTTTCCCTCATTAACCAGTGGTGTAGCCATATAGCATAACCAATTGATAAAACGTATCCTATTTTACCACAATTCGAAGCGCACACAGGTTAACGCATTCGGGAGCTACTGGTCTAGGTTTCTGGGAGTTAAAAGTCCCAGATAACCCAAGTAAGGTTTTTGAAATAAAAAGCGGAGGGCAAATAGTCTAATATACTCGCTCGTCGACTATCAGCTTATGCCATTCCGGAATCACGCCCTTGGCTACAAATTCGACGCGGTCAACTTTAATTCTCAACGCCTCGCTCACGGTCTGGATTAACTCGTTTACCAGGTGTTCCTTATCAATTCCTTCTTCGGTCTTGAGTTCCACTTTGAGTGTCAAGTCATCCCGAGTACCTGGCCTGGTTACCACAGCCTGATACTGTGCAATTTGAGAGAATTTAGCCATCGCTGGCTCAAGCTGGCGCGGGTGAATAAACATACCCCTGGTTCTAACGGCATCACCGACTCTGCCCAAAAGACGTGTTATCCTAGGTGAAGTCCGGCCACACGAGCAGGGTTCATCAATAAGACCAGCAAGGTCTCCAGTACCGAAACGTATCAATGGATATGTCTCATCAATCGGAGTCACTACTATTTCACCAACCTCACCAGACCCAACCTGTTTCCCGGTCTCGTAACTAATCATCTCCAGTACTACACCCTCGGCAATATGCATGCCTTTCTTAGCACTGCACTCAAAAGCTATCAGGCCAACATCAGCCGTCCCATACATATCCCCGGTAGCAATGCCGTATTTTTCCTCAACCGTTTTCCTGATCGGCCCACCACCCATCTCTCCTCCAATGACAGCCAGCCTGAGATTAAAATCTTTACGGATATCGAGGCCCATCTCCTCAGCCTTACTGATGATATTCATGAAAAAGCCTGTTGAGCCAGCAAACCCGGTGGCTCTAAGTTGATGCATAACCTGAACCTGGAGCTCAGTATTTCCCACACCTGTTGGTATAACAGTAACCCCAGCTCGCCTTAATGCCTCGTCAATCATCAGCCCAGCCGGAACCAGGTTATACATCCAGGTATTGACTACTATATCCCCCTTACCAAATCCTACAGCTCTGACCAGGTATGCATGCCTTTGCCAGTAAGTCTCACTTGAATGATGCGGATCGTAAATGGGCCCGGGGGAAACATACACCCTCTCCAAATCAGTTATGGGTACAGTTACCAGTCCGCCTAGGGGAGGCTTGGCTTTGTACAAATCCACCAACTCATCCTTCCTCAGCAAAGGTAGATTCTCTAAATCCTTAATACCGGACACCTTTGACGGTAAGATGCCTGCTTTATCAAACCTTTCTTTGGTTGAGGGAGCCTTTTCATAAGCATATGAAACCAGCCACTTCAATTGTTCATCCAGAACCTTTTGCCTTTCCTTAGGCGACATTTTCTCCATTCGCTCAAATGGTGGCAAAGGACTTCTTTTACTCATGCTGATACCCCCTTATGGCTAAACAAGCTTTTAAAAGGCGACCCTCTAATATACCCTATTGTCTACAATGTGTTTAGCGTCTTCCGCAATATTACCCTGAGCAACAAACTCTACACTATCAAACCTGACCTTGCATATATCTCTAAAACCTTTATCCAGAGCGTTCTTCAGCTTTTCCTTATCAACAGTTTTGTCGCCAAGCTCAACTTTAAGAACCATCTCATCCCTGTTCTGCGGACGAGTCACCACCAGCTGATAACGCCTGATCTCAGGAAATCTGGCCATGACCTCATCTGTCTGTTTAGGATGAACAAACATGCCTCGCACTCTCACCGCCTCGCCGGACCTACCTAAAATCTTCGGTAACCGGGGCGTTGTCCTACCGCAACCACAGGGCTCGTCAACCATCTTCGATAAGTCACCGGTGCCAAACCGTATCAAGGGGTAGACTTCATCAAAAGGCGTAACCACAACCTCACCTTCCTCACCAGGGCTAAGCTGCTCCCCTGTAACCGGGTTCACTATCTCCACTATGGCGTCCGCGGTGATGTGCATACCGGACTGCTTTTCACACCCCGAGGCTACGGTACCAACATCAGCCGTAGCGTAAGAATCACCACCCATACATAAAATGCCGTATTTATCTTGGAACAATTTACGGAGAGACTCGCCACCCATCTCACCACCGACCATGGCCCATTTCAAGTTAAAGTCCTTCTTGAAGTTATAACCCATTCCCTCAGCTTTATCGATAATTATCTTTAGAAAGCTGGGTGTGCCCACGAAACCATGTACCTTAAGGTCTCGCATAACCTGTACCTGCAACTCAGTGTTTCCAGTACCCA
>Ga0153916_10000519_pt1 | contig 25847 bp, 17 predicted proteins | sample Opewatmetagenome_FD_109642 | JGI IMG/M metagenome (GOLD analysis project Ga0153916, IMG submission 109642) | Freshwater wetland microbial communities from Ohio, USA - Open water 3 Core 3 Depth 4 metaG | ecosystem: Environmental > Aquatic > Freshwater > Wetlands | place: USA: Ohio, Lake Erie...
ACGTCGCGGCGCTCTTCTCGCTGTCGCTGCGGCACCTGCGCTCGAGGGAGCGCGACCACGTCCGGGCATCCGTCGATCTCGACCGCAAGTCGGCGATCGACGTGCAGCGCCGGCTCATGGGCGCGAGCCTGCCGACCGACGTCGGCGTGATCGTGGACGCGAGGTACCTGCCGGCGCTCGACGTCGGAGGGGACTTCTACGAGCTCGTGTCCCTCGACGACGGCAGCATCGCAGGCGCCATCGGCGACGTGTCCGGGAAGGGAGTCTCGGCGGCGCTCATCATGTCGCGCGTGTCGTGGGAGCTCCGGCGCGTCCTTCGTTCCGGGACCCCCCCCTCGACCGTGCTCGAGAGCGTCAACGCCGGCCTGTCCGGGCTCGGCAGCGAGACCTTCGTGACCGCCTCCTGCATCCGCCTCGACGCCGGCCGCCGGAAGCTGACGGTCGCCAACGCGGGCCACCTCCCGCTCCTCATCCGGCGCGCCAGCGGCGAGGTGCTGACCTTCGGCTCGCCCTCGGGAACACCGCTCGGGATCATGCCGTGCAGCTACTCCGACGAGGAGATCGGCCTCGGGCCGCTCGACATCGTGCTCCTCATGACCGACGGTCTGCTCGACGCCCTGCCGAGCGACCCCACCGGGATGCAGCGCCTCCTCGCCGCCGTCCGCTCCGCCCCGCAAGACCCGAAGGTGGTCAACACCCGCATCCTCGAGGCCGTGAACCGGACGAAGGGCGCCAGATCGCTCGACGACGTGACGCTGGTCGCCCTGCAGCTCGTCTCATGAGAGTCCTGATCGTCACGCAACAGTTCCCCAACTCGAGTGCTCCGCTGGATTCGCCGTTCAACCGGCAGCAGTTCGCGGCTCTGGCGAAGCGCTGCCCGGTCGACGTGCTGGCGTCGATCCCCTGGTTTCCCGGCGCGCGCCTCTTCGCGCGCTGGTCGGCGGCGGGGCGCCTGGTCGGCGTGCCGCGGGAGGAACGGATCGATGGGCTGCGGGTGGGGCATCCGCGTTACGTCCACCTGCCGCGTTTCGGCCGCTCCTTCGCCGGCGCGCTGTACGCCGCCTCGCTGGCCGCCGAGGCCCTGCGCCGGCGCGGCCGGTACGACGTGCTCCTCAGCTCCTTCGCGTTCCCCGACGGCGTCGGCGCGGTCGCGCTGGCCAGGCTGCTCGGCGTGCCCGCGGTCATCAAGGTCTCCGGCTCCGACATGAACGTGCTCGCCAAGCTGCCGCCGGTGGCACGGAACCTGCGCTGGGCGCTGCCGCGGGCCCGGCGCGTGATCGCCGTGTCGCGCCCGCTCGGCGACGTCGTCGCCTCCTTCGGCGTCCCGCGCGAGCGGATCGACATCGTCTACAACGGGGTCGACACCGCGCTGTTTCGGCCGCGCGATCGGGCCGAGGCGCGGGCCGAGCTCGGCCAGGCCGGCGACGGGCGTCGGTGGCTGCTGTACGTCGGGCGGCTGGAGCCGGCGAAGGGCGTGCTCGACCTCCTCGAGGCCTTCTCGCTCCTGGCCGGGCGCCGGTCGGACGTCAGGCTGGTGATGGTCGGCGACGGGAGCGCGCGCGCCGCCTGCGCCCGGGCGGTGGCCGCCGGGCTCGAGGACCGCGTCCTCCTGGCCGGACCTCGGCCGCTCGAGGAGGTCCCGCGCTGGATGGCCGCGTCGGACGCGCTGGTGCTGCCGAGCTGGGCCGAAGGCACGCCCAACGTCGTCCTCGAGGCGCTGGCGTGCGGCCGGCGCGTCGTCGCGACCGCCGTGGGTGGCACGCCGGACCTGATCACCGGCTCGGATCTCGGCGAGCTCGTCCCACCGCGCAACCCGCGCCTTCTCGCCGACGCCCTCGGCCGCGCCGTGGACACGCCCTACCGGCCGGAAGCGATCGCGCGCGCCGGGGCGCGCGGCGGCTGGGACGAGAGCGCGGGCCGCCTCGAAGGATCACTGCGCGCCGCTCTCGCTTGAGCTATCCTGCCCCGATGCCGCGCGAACCGTGGCTTTCCGACGAGTCGAGGATGGCGGCGGTCATGCGCCAGGCCCTCTCTCGCGCGCTGCGGCGGCCCATCCGGCTCCTGGTGCCCGCGCTGCTCGCGACCGCCGCGGTGGTCTCGGCGCGCGCGCTCCTGCCCCCGACCTACCAGGCCACGCTCTACCTCCGCCTCTCCGAGGGAGACGTCACCCGGCCGGGCGACGCCCCGCGGCCGCCGCGCGCCATCCGCGAGTACATCTCCGCCGTGGCGCTGTCGCGTGGCCGGGTCGAGCAGCTCATGAGGAAGCACGGCTGGTCGACCCAGTACCTGGCGCGCAATCCCGAAGGCGCCATCGAGGACTTCCGCGGCGACATCGAGATCGCGGTCGAGCGCAACTACTTCCTCTACGAACGGCGCCAGGGGGATCCCGCTCGAACGGCCCAGGTGTCCATCTCGCTCTCCGGCCCCGATGCGGAGAAGACGCGCGCCGTCGTGCACGAGATCGGCCAGATCATCCTGGCCGACCAGACCGACCAGCGCCGCATCCAGCTGGAGCAGGCACGCGACCTTCTCGCGGCCCAGCTCGGCGTGGCCCGGGCGCGCAGCAACGAGATCCGAGCGACCATCGATCGGCTTTCGCGCGAGACGGCCGGGGCCGGCGGCAGCCGGTCGATCGGCCTCCGCGCGCAGATCGCGGCTCTGGAGGTTCAGGGCCTCTCCGCGCTGGACCGGGTGGCCGCGCTGGAGCGGCGCGCCGACGCCATCGCGTTCACCGCCGCGGCGGAGAGCCGGCGGCTCGGGCTGAATTTCGAGGTCTTCGACGAGAGCCTGGAGACCCGGCTGCCGCGGCTCACCCCTTTCCAGCTGGCGCGCCTCGCCGCGGTCGTACTCGCCGTCGCGCTGCTGCTGACGGCCGCCACCGTCGGCTCCTTCGACGACCGGATCTACGGCCCCCAGGACCTGGAGGCGAGCGGCCTGCCCCTGTTCGGCGCGGTCCCCCGCTTTCCTGGCGACGACGTCGGCGCGTACCGCGCGCGCATCTCCCCGGAGCAGGCCTCGCCATGACCCAGGAGCAGAAGTCGCCGGCGATGGTCAGCGATCACCTGGAGCCGATCCTCCGGCTGGCGCGCCGCGGCCTGCGCTTCTGGCACTTCGCCCTGCTCACCTTCGCGCTGACGTTCGCGGCCACGCTCGGCCTGGCCGAGCTCTGGCCCAAGCAGTACCGCTCCGAGGCCGTCGTCTACTACCGGGAGGGGATGCAGTGGACGTCGAACGAGCCCGCCAGCGGCCGCCGCGTCGCCCAGAGGCTCAAGGACGTCCTGCTGGCGAGGTCCCAGCTCGCCAAGGTCGTCGAGGACTTCGGCCTCCACCCGAAGCTGGTCAAGGCCGGCCGGATGGCGAGCGCCGTCGAGGAGGTGCGGCGGGCCATCGGCTTCAGGGTCGAGCGCGAGAGCGACGTCTTCGCCGTCTCGTTCACGGGCGACTCGCCCGAGGAGGCACGGCGCGTGACCGCCAGGCTCGCCGATCTGCTCGTCGGCGAGAACGCGCGCTTCCGCTCGGACCAGGCCGAGGTCGCCCGGGCGTTCCTCGACGAGGAGAAGAAGCGCATCGTGGGTGAACTGGCCTCGAGGGAGGCCGCCCAGCTCCGTTTCCTGGCGAACCACCCCGAGTTCGCCGAGGACCACTCCGCGGGGATGGGGGTGTCGCTGCGGGCGAGGGCCAGGGACGACGGAGGGGCCACCACGCTCCAGCGCGACGACGCGTCCTCGCCCGGCGCCTCCGGGACGTTCGGTCTCTTCTCGCCGGATCCGGCCCTGGTGACGGCCAAGGCCGAGGCGGAGACGAAGCTGCGAGCGGCCCGGCGCGAGCTCGCGGAGCGGCGTTCCCGCTACACCGAGCAGCATCCCGACGTCCGCGCCGCCGAGGCCGCCGTCAAGGCGGCCGAGGAGACCTCCCGGCGGGCGGCGCAGGCACTCGAGGTCGCGAGGAGTCCCTCGGCGGGACTCGAGACGCGCGCGGCGCGCGTGCAGAAGGGGAAGAAGGGGACGCCCACCGAGCAGACCGAGGGCGGCAGGTCGACCAGACGGTTCGTCGTGGCGCTCGAGGCCGACTGGGCACGCCTCAGCCGCGACGTCGCCGAGGCCCGCGAGCGGCTCCAGCAGCTCGACAACCGGCAGTTCGTGGCCTCCATGACATCCAGCATGGTGGCGACCGGACAGGCCGCGCAGATCGTCGTGATCGATCCGGCATTCCTGCCGGCGAAGCCCATCGGGATGACGCGCACGCGCCGGTTCCTGATGGCCCTGGTGGCGGCCTGCTTCCTGGCCACCGGTGTCGCCGTGGTCCTGGCGCTGCGAGACGACCGGGTTTTCGACCAGGTCGACGTGGAACGGCTGCAGCTGGCGCCCCTCCTCCTCGAGGTCACGCACCGGAACATGAAGGACGCCGGGAAGGGCGTGGCCGAGCGGACGCGGGGGGAGCGTCCCGGTGTCGAGCTCGTCGCCGCGGAGATGACCGTTCCAGGCTCCGTTCGGGATGCGCCGGGCACTGCCACGGCCTCGCCCGCGGCGGGTCCCGTCCCTTCCGCCGGCACGGGGGAAGGGAAGGACGCATCCGCGGCCAGGACGCCCGGTTTTCCTCCGGAAGCGGACGACGGTGCGGGGGGGGACGACGGTGCCGCGGACGCGATCGCCGGCGCCGGCACGGACACCGGTGGTGGCGCGGACGCCGCCGCGGAGGCCGACTCGCACCCCGTCGGCACGCCCGCCCAGTCACTGGAGGCGGAAGCCGGGAGCGGAACCGCGGCGGGCGGCGACGGAGCTTCCGGGAGCGCCGAGGCCGCGGAGACCGGGGCCCCGCCCGCCGGGTCTCCGCAGGCGGAGCCGGAGACGGCGGAGGAGGACGCCGAGAGCACGACCGAGCGGCGCCCGGTCATGTACGCCACCGTCGCGCTGGCGCTGCGGTCGCGTCCCGTGACGCAGATGGCGCGCCGCCTCCCCGGCCCCGAGGAGGTGGAGGCCGAGCGCGATCGCGCCGACCTGGAGGAGGAGCTCGTTCGCCTGGTCGAGCTGGTGCGCGTCCAACGGATGGCGCCGCCCTGGACGATCGACCCGCGACTCCTCATGCTGATCGCACCCGACTCCGCCGCGGCGGCGGGCTTTCGCGTCCTGCGGCAGCGCCTCTCCGAGCGCGCGGGACTCCGGTCGATCCTGGTCACCAGCTCTCGCCCCGAGGAGGGGAAGACGCTGTGCGCCGTGAACCTGGCGCTCGCCCTCGGCGAGGCCGGCCGCGCCCGGGTGGTCCTTCTCGAGGCCAACTTCCAGCATCCCTCCCTGGCGCGCCTGCTCGGCTTCCACCCGCCGGCCTGCATCGGCGAGCAACTCGAGGCCCGCCGTACCCGGTCGGCACAGCCGTGGGTCGTCGCCGAGGTGGGGGTACCCTGGCTGCACACGGCCGCGGTCACCCCCGGCGCCAAGGCGGGTCCGATCTTCGACGGCAAGGAGTTCGCGCTCTTCGTCGAGGACCTCCGCGAGGCCGGATACGACTACGTCGTCATCGACGGCCCGGCCATTCTCGGCAGCGCCGACGCCAACATCCTGCAGGAGAGCGTCGATGGAGTCCTTCTGACCATGCGAACGGGGAGATCGCGCGGGCGCACGCTCCTGAAGGCGGTGGAGCAGATCGGGAGCGGCAAGGTCCTGGGGGTCGCCCTCCTCGCCACCTAGCTGACGGGACGAGCCAGGGATGCCCTCCCCCCTCGAGGAGCTTCGCGCCGTCGGCATCGATGTCGGAACGGAAGACGCCCGGTTGGTCCTGCGCGCCGAGTGCATGCGCCTGGCACGCCGGGTGCGTGAGCGACGCGCGCGGCTCGTCGGGCTCGCGCCGGCCGGCGACGACGTGGCGGTGCCCGCCATCGCCATCGAGCTCGGACGCGCTCTGGCCGCGACCGGCATCACCGCCGTCGGCGTCGTCGACGCGCACGGAAGCTGGCCTTGCGCGCGGAGGCTGACCGCGTCCGCCGCGGCCGGCGCGGATCTCCTGGCCACCAGCTGGCTCTTCCCGAACGTGGCCGTGCTCACGCCGCGCGCCCCCCGTCCCGGTGACGCCCTGGAGCGGCTGCACGGCGCGCTGGTCCGGGAGACCGCGAGCTTCGGGGAGCTGGTCGTCGATCTCACCGGCTTCGACCATCGCGGCGAGCACGTCGCGGCGTTCGAGCTCCTCGACGCCGTGGCCCTGGTGGCACGGTGCGGGCGCACCACGGCGCGCCAGATCCAGCGCCGGTTGCGCGACGTCCCCGACCGGCGCGACCTCGGCGTCCTCCTCACGGGGTCGTGACCTCCCATGTCTGCTAGACTCGCGCCGGTGCTCTCGCGGCTTCGAGCCAAGAACCTGCACAACTGGCTCGGCGGCTATGCGCTGGACGTGGCCAGGCGGGCGCTGCGCCCGCGCCCGACCGGCCCGCGCCACCTCCTCTTCGCGCTCTGCGACCATTTCGAGCCGCTCTGGAGGGGGGCGCCACCGGCCCAGGGGCGCGAGCGCGTGCGCGCCTGGTCCGACGGGTATCCGGCCGTCTTCGGGGAGTTCCGCGACGCGGACGGCCGCCCACCGCGGCACAGCTTCTTCTACCCGGGCGAGCAGTACGCGCCCGAGTACCTGGAGCCGCTCGCCGGCCTGGCGCGGACGGGCCTCGCCGAGGTCGAGGTCCACCTGCACCACGACGGCGACGCGGCGGCCACGCTTCGCCGGAGCCTCGACCAGGCGCTCGCCGATTTCGCACGCCACGGCCACATCTCCCGGGACGCCGCCGGCCGCCCCCGCTGGGCGTTCATCCACGGGAACTGGTGCCTCGCCAACTCCCGGCGCGACGGGCGCTGGTGCGGGGTCGACGCCGAGCTTCCCCTCCTCTTCGGCGCCGGGTGCTACGCCGACTTCACCTTCCCGTCGGCGCCCGACGAGACCCAGCCCAACATCGTCAACCAGATCTACTGGCCCGTCGGCGACCTCGATCGCCGTCGCGCCTACGACCGGGGACGGAGGGCGCGGGTCGGCGAGATCCGGGGCGACCGCCTGCTCATCGTCCAGGGCCCGATCGCGCTGGCGCTTCGCCCCGGCCGAGCCGCGGTGCGCATCGAGTCGTCGGCGCTCGACGCCGGGGATCCGCCGACGCCCGCGCGCGTCGACACCTGGGTGGCCCAGGACATCCACGTCGAGGGGCGGCCGGAGTGGACCTTCGTCAAGGTCCACACGCACGGCGCACCGGAGAAGAACTCGGCCTCGCTCCTCGGCCCGGCCGGCCAGCGCCTCCACCAGTACCTGGCGGCCCGCTACAACGACGGGCGGAACTGGATCCTCCACTACGTCACCGCCCGCGAGATGTACAACATCGCCGTCGCGGCGATGGAGGGAGAGAGCGGCGACCCCTGCGCGCACCGGGACCGCGTGATCCCGCCGCCACCCCTGGCTGGCCGGTAGCCATGTTCGCGGTGCCGGGGCTACTGGCTCTGATCTTCCTCGAGTACCTGCGCCCCCAGGAGTACTTCCCGGTCCTGGCAACCCTGCCGCTGCTCCACATGGCCGCCGCGCTGGCGCTGCTCGGCTTCGTCCTCGACCTGCGCCTCGGGCTCTCGCGCCTGCACCCGGCCCCCCATCTCCTCCTCGGCCTCCTCTTCTTCGGCTGGTGCCTGATCACGCTGGTGGCGCGCGCCCCCGATCAGCTGCTGGCGCGTACCTCACCTCTGCTCGTTCCCCTGGTCATCTACCTGCTCGTCGCCCACGCCATCCAGAGCTTCCGCGTCCTCCAGGTCCTCGCCGGGCTCCTCCTCGCCATCTGCATCGCGCTGGCCGTGCTCGGCGTCCAGCAGGGGCTGGCACCGTGGGGATGCCACCGCATCGTGTGGAGCCAGGGCCAGAAGACCTTCGTCTACGACGGCCGGACCTGCGACGGCCTCGAGGACCGCACCGGATGCGAGTCGGAGGGGGCGGAACCGGGGTTCGACTACGTCTGCGAGAGGGCCGGCCTGCTGGGCACCTCCTCGGTCCATGGGCGCGTCCGGTATCGCGGCACGCTGCAGGATCCGAACGAGCTGTCGCTCGTGCTCGGCATCGCCATGCCGTTCGCGTTCGCCTTCTTCCAGCGGCGCCGCTCGCTCCCCAGGCTCCTGCTCCTGGTATCGACCTGCGGGCTCGTCGGGATCTGTGCGCTCTTCACCGAGTCGCGCGGGGGCCAGCTCGTCTTCCTCGCGGTGCTGGCGGTCTACTTCGTCAACCTGGTCGGGGCGTGGCGCGGCCTCGCCGTCGGCCTCGTGCTGGCGCTCCCCATCCTGATCCTCGGCGGACGCAGCGGCGCCGAGTCGTCGACGATGGCGCGAACGGAGTGCTGGTGGATCGGGCTGCACCTGGTCGCGGCCTCGCCGGGCTTCGGCGTCGGCTGCGGCCAGTTCCTGGAGCACCACTACCTGACGGCCCACAACAGCCTGATCCTGTCCGCCGCCGAGCTCGGCCTCCCGGGGATGGTGATCTGGAGCTCGGTCCTCTACCTCGCGGTGAAGATCCCGATGCAGGCGCTGCGCCGAACCGATCTGGCACCGGTCGCGCGGTCCTGGGCGCTCGCGCTCCTGGCCTCCATGGCCGGCCTGGTCGTCGGGAGCTTCTTCCTCTCGTACTCCTACAAGGACGTGCTTTGGATCTACGTCGGACTGAGCGGCGTGCTATACCAGGCCATCCGGCGGCACGAGCCGGGCTTCGGGGTGGGATTCGGGATTCGCGACCTGGGGATCGTGGCGGCCGTGGACTTCGCGGTCCTCGTCGCGCTGGTGGGATACACCGGTTTGAAGCTGGGGTGGTGACGATGCCATCGATGCATCGCGCAGGACTCGTCGGAGCCGGATCGATCGCGGAACACCATGTTGCGGCCCTGCGCAGGTTGCCGCAGGTCGAGCTGGTCGGCGTCACCGACGTCGACGGGCCCCGCGCCCGCACCTTCGCCGAGCGGCTGGGCACGCGCAGCCATGCCTCGCTCGCCGCGCTGCGCGAGGCCGGCGCCGACGTCATCCACGTCCTGACGCCGCCCGACACCCACGCGCGGCTCGCGGCCGAGGCACTCGAGGCCGGTTGCCACGTCCTCGTCGAGAAGCCGCTCTCGACCAGCGTCGAGGATTGCCAGCGCGTCCAGGCCCTGGCCGAGCAGAAGTCCCTCCTCGCCTCGGTCGATCACTCGCTGCTCTTCGACCCCCAGGTGATGCGCGCCCTGGAGATGGTCAAGGCGGGCAAGCTCGGGCAGATCGTCTCCGTGGACATCCTGAGGGGCTCGGTCTACCCGCCCTACCGGGGGGGGCCGCTGCCGCCGCAGTACCGCTCGGCCGGCTACCCGTTCCGCGACCTCGGCGTGCATGCGCTCTACCTGCTGCAGGCGTTCCTGGGACCGATCGAGGACGTCAGCGCCGTCTGGGAGTCGAAGGGAGGCGACCCGAACCTCGCCTACGACGAGTGGCGCGCCCTGGTGCGCTGCCGCGACGGACTCGGGCAGTTCCAGCTCTCCTGGAACGTCAAGCCCATGCAGAGCCAGCTCATCGTGCAGGGCACGCGAGGCGTCCTGCGCATCGACCTGTTCCTCATGTTCCACGCGCTGCGCAAGGCGATGCCGGTCCCGAAGGCCGTCGAGCGCGTCGCCAACGCGCTGACCGATTCCGTGCAGCCGCTCGTCGAGGTCCCCCAGGGGGTCATCAAGTTCGCCTCCGGCCTCATCCGGCCCTACCAGGGGCTGCACAATCTCGTGGCCGCGTTCTACCAGGCGCTCGATGGCGCTCGGCCGCCGCCGGTCACCATCGCCGACGCGACGACGGTGGTCCGGTGGGTCGAGCAGGTGGCTCGCGCCGCCGAGGCCGACCACGCGGCGCGCCTGGCCCGGTTGCCGCGCTCGGAGCGCGCCGACGTGCTCGTGACCGGGGCGTCGGGCGGCCTCGGCGGCCACGTGCTCCGCAGGCTCGCGGCCGACCGGAAGGTCCGCGCCTTCTCGCGCCGGCCGCCCGCGGACCTGCCGCCGGGCGTCGACGTCGTGCTGGGCGATCTCGGCGACGCCGAGGCGGTGGAGCGCGCCGTGCGCGGCGTTTCCGCGGTGGTCCATGCCGGGGCGGCGATGAAGGGTGGCTGGGCCGAGCACGAGCGCGCCACGGTCGTGGGGACCCGCAACGTGGTCGAGGCCTGCAGGCGCCACGGCGTGAAGAAACTGGTCCACATCTCGTCCATGTCGGTGAACGACTGGGCGGGGAGCGAGGGGGGGGTGCTGTCGGAGAGCTCTCCCGACGAGCCACGCCCGGAGGAGCGCGGCGACTACACCCGGGCCAAGCTCGAGGCCGAGAAGATCGTCCGGAGCGCGGTCTCCGAGCACGCGCTCCCCGCGGTCATCCTCAGGCCCGGCCAGATCTTCGGCGACGGAATGCCCCTGGTCACGCCCGCGGTGGCACGCCGCCTCGGCGGGCGCTGGCTCGTCCTGGGCGACGGCGAGCTGAAGCTGCCGCTGGTCGACGTCGAGGACGTCGTCGACGCCATCGTCAGCGCGCTCGACGGGCCCCTGGCCGGCGGGGAGGTCGTCCAGATCGTCGATCCCCACCGGTTCACGCAGAACGAGGTCCTGGCGCAGGCCCTCCCCCGTTCCTCCAGGATCGTGCGCGTGCCACGAGTGGTGATCTTCGCCGCCGGCCACCTGGCCGGGCCGTTGCTGAAGGCCCTCGGGCGGAAGCCGCCTGCCTACCGGCTCAGGTCGGCCCTGGCCCGCGTCGACTTCGCGTCGGAGCGCGCCGAGCAGCTCCTCGGCTGGCGGCCGCGCGTGGGCGTGGTGGAGGGTCTGCGTCGCGCGGCGCTCGGCGACGGGCACCGCGGCGCCGCCGACCAGAAGGCATGAGCCGGAGCGGCGCGGAGGTCCCGCCCGGCCTGACCCAGCGGACGATTCGCGGTGCCGCCTGGGCCCTGCCCACGAGCCTCGCCTCCCGTCTCGTCGGGCTGGTGGGCACCCTCCTCCTGGCCCGGTACCTGACGCCATCCGAGTACGGCGAGGTCTCCGCCGCCGCCATCCTGGTCACGACGGCGAGCACCATGACCGGCTTCGGCGTCGGGATCTACCTGGTGGCGAACCGCGACCTCTCCCGCTCCGAGGCCTTCCACGCGAGCAGCTGGTTCCTGGCCACCGGCCTCGCCGGAACCATCGCGGTCTGGGTGCTGGCCGAGCCGCTGGCCGCATGGACCGACGCCCCTCACCTGGGGCGGTTCATGCCCATCTTCGTGGTCAGCGTCATGCTCGAGCGGATCGCCTTCCTTCCCGAACGGATGCTGGTCCGCGAGATGCGTTTTCGCTGGCTCTCCCTGGCGCGGGCGTCCAGCGAGCTCGCCTACACCGGCGTGTCGCTGTGCCTGGCGGCGCTGGGCTTCGGCGCCATGGCGATCGCATGGGGGAACCTGGCGCGATCGGTGCTGCGATTCGCGGCCATCGTGCCGGCCGTCGGCTGGCGGGAGTGGCTGGAGCCCCATCGCCTGCGACTCGCCACGATGGCCAGGATCGTCGGCCATGGAGTGACCGTGTCGCTGACCTTCATCGCGACCTTCGCGATGAGCCGCTGGGACAACCTGCTGGTGAGCCGCTACTTCGGCCCCGGGACCATGGGGGCCTACAACTACGCCTACAACCTCGCCGACGCCCCGGCGCAGGCGATCGGCGAGCAGATGGCCGACGTCGTCGGGGCCTCCTTCCCCCACGCCACCGGACCGGAGCGCACGGCGGCGCTGATTCACTCCTTCACCATGATCTCGATCGTCATGCTCCCGCTGGCGTTCGGGCTGGGAGCCGTGGCGCCGACCGTCGTGGACACCTTCTTCAGCAAGAGGTGGGCCGACGTCGGGACCATGCTGGCGTTCCTGGCGGCCCTCTCCGCGACGCGCCCCCTGGCGCTGATCGTCATCGCGTATCACTACGCCGGCCACCGGCCCAGGGTGGTGCTCTGGCTGGAGTGGCTGAGCCTCGCCGCCATCGTCGCGGCGATCTCGACCGTCGGCCGCATCGGGATTCGCTGGACGTGCGCGTCGGTCGCCGTCGTCTTCGTCCTGCGCACGGTGGCGGCGCTCTGGACGGTGCGCCGCATCGACGGCACCCCAATCTCCAGCTTCCTCGCGCCCCTGGCCAGGCCCCTCCTCGCCTGCGTCGCCATGGCGGCCGCCATCCAGCTCCAGCGCCCCATGCTGGTCGGGATCCCGCCCGCCCTCCGCCTCCTCGCCGAGGTGGCCCTCGGCGCCGCCGTGTACCTGGCCGGAGCGCTCCTGGTCTTCCGTGCGGCCTCGCGCGAGCTCCTGGGGCAGGTTCGGGCGGCGCTGCTCCATCGCTGAGCTCCGGCCGCGCCGCGCGGCCCTCACGATCGATCCGCCGCCCGCTCCCCGACTCCCAGCAGCTCCTCGTACAGGTTCGAGTACGCGGCGGCGGTCGCTTCCAGGCCATGGGCGACCACCACCTTCGCCTTGGCGGCGCTCGCCAGCGCGCGGCTGCCGGCCGGATCACGCAACAGCTCGACGATGCGCGCCGCGAGCATCTCCGGGTCGCGGGAGGGACAGAGCAGGCCGGTCACCCCGTGGGTCACGAGCGCCGGGTTCCCGCCGACGGCGGTCGCGACCAGCGGCACCTCGGCGGCCATGGCCTCGAGCACCGAGATGGAGGTCCCCTCGGTGATGGACGAGAGCGCGAAGACGTCGAGGAGCTTGAGGAGCTGCGGCACGTCGCGGCGCCGCCCGGCGAGCCTGACCCGCCCGGCGATGCCGAGCTCCTGCGAGAGCCGGGCGGCCCCGTCCATGAGCGGTCCGTCGCCGACCAGCAGCAGGAAGGCCTCGGGCACCGCCGCCAGCACCCGCGCGAAGGCCCGCACCAGCGTCGCCTGGTCCTTCTCCGGCACGAAGCGGGCGACGTTGCCGACGATGCGCGCGTCCGCCGGGATGCCCAGCTCCCGGAGGAGCGCGGCGCGATCCACCGCCACGTCGAAGCGGCGGACGTCCACGCCGTTCGGGATGGTGACGAGCTTCCGGGACGGCACCAGCTCGTAGCGCCGGCACACCTCGCGGGCGTCGTCCGAGACGGCGACGATCCTGTCGGTGATCCACGACAGCAGGTGGCCATACACCTGGATCTTGGGGTGCTCGAAGGGGCGGCCGACGAAGTTGCGCCCGTGCTTGGTGTGCACCACCACCGGCACGCCCGCGCAACGGGCCGCGAGCGCGCCGAACTTATGGGCCAGCACGTTGTGGGTGTTGACCACGTCCGTGCCGCTGGCGCGCATGCGCCCGACCAGCCTCTCCAGCACCTCCCCTCCGCCGACCAGGGACATGCCGAGCACGGTCACGGGCACCCCGAGGGACTCGATCTCGCCCTGGAGATCCCCGCCCTCGTCGAGACAGCACACCTCCACCTGGTAGCGCGTGCGATCGAGACAGCGCACCAGATCCACCACCACCCGCTCCAGGCCGCCGACGCGCAGGTTGAGCACCACGTGCATCAGGCGCCGCGGCCACGCCGCGCGCCCATCGACCCTCCTCCGCCGCAGCCTCTCGACCACGCCGCCGATGGCGGCGCGCCCGAGCGCCGGCAGGGGGATCAGGGCCGGCGCGCGGCTCATCGGCCGCTCCCGCGCGAGGCGCGCAGGGAGGCGAAGGTGCGCCGCAGGCCCTCTCCGGTCTCGACCGCGGGCCGCCAGCCGATCGACTTGAGCTTGCGGTTGTCGTAGCGGAACGAGCGCCACATGCTGTCGGTCTTGTACGGCGTGAAGATGGCCGGAAGCTGTCCCCGCGAGTGCTGGTGATACCACGCGACCGCGCGCGACATGAGCCGCGTCGCGAACAGCGGCAGCGACAGGACGCGCTGCGGCTCGACCTCGCGCCGGTAGCGCTCGAGGTACTGCCGCGCCGTGGGCAGGTCGTCGTCGACGACGTTGTAGACCTCGCCCACCGCGGCCGGGCTCTCGGCCGCCGCCACCAGCGCATCGGCGCAGTTGTCGACGTAGGTGAGCGGCAGCAGGTTGCGGCGCCCGAGGTGCAGGAAGACCCCGAACAGCGAGAGGCCCACCCGGTTCGACATCGCTGGGCCGGAGGGACCGTAGATGACCCCCGGCCGCAGGACCGTCAGCGGCAGGCCGTGGCGCTCGCGGTACTCCCAGAAGAGCTGCTCCTGGCGGCGCTTGACGTGGGAGTAGAGGTCCCTCCGCTCCGGATGCGGCTCGAGCGGGGTCTCCTCGGTGACGGTCGCGCCCTCGGCCACGCCCGCCATCCCGTAGACGGCGAAGGAGCTGACCAGCACCACGCGGATCGGCCGCGCCGCCCCGACCACGGCCTCGAGGAGGTTCCGGGAGGCGACCACGGTGTTGAGGAACATGTCGGCCGCGGCGCCTCGCAGGGCCGCGGCGCCGTGGTAGACGAGATCCACGTCCTCGATGGCACGCGCGCAGTCCTCCGGCGACGTCAGGTCGCCGACGAGCAGCTCCAGGCGAGCGTCGGGATGGGCCGCCCGCACCGCGGCGAGCCGTCCGAGGTCGCTGCCCGGACGGTGCAGGCAGCGGACGACGCGCCGCTCGCCCCGCTCGCACAGCCGGCGGACCAGCGCCGCTCCCAGGAACCCGTTGGAGCCGGTGACCAGCAGCTTCATGGGTCGTCGCTCGAGCCGGCGAGCTGACCGATGATCCGGTCGGCCCATTCGCTGACCCGCAGGATGTCGCGATGGGGAATGGGCGGCGGCGTGCCCTCCAGGATGCTCCGGTAGTAGAGGGTCATGAGGCGCTCGAGGCCGGCGAAGAACTGGAACTCGGAGCGCGCGAACCGCGCCGCGTTGCGGGTCGCGGCGCGCAGCTGCTCCAGCGCCTGCGCGAACCCGATGGCGAGCCGCCCGATGGCGCTGGGGAGCCGGCTCCCCCGGCCCAGCGTCACCGTGCGGCTGACGAAGTCGGCGTGCACCGTGTTCTTGGTGCCGTAGACCCTGACGAAATGCGCGACGGGACGGGCGTGGGCCGAGAAGGTGGCATAGGCCGAGACCTTCTCCCCCCGGAGGACGACCCGCAGCTCGTCGTGCGCGGCATCTCGTCGGTCGCCGTAGCGTCGTTCGCGACGCACCCAGCCCATCGCCTGGATGGCGGGCCGCTCGTCCGGCATGAAGGGGGTGATCTTGTTGAGCAGGTGGTCGATGTTGTTCCGGAGCAGCGCTCCGGGCAGGTCGTGGACCCAGTGCCCCGGCTTGCCGAAGATGGCGGTGCCGTAGCTGCCCTGCAGGTCGTAGCCGTAGAAGCTCTCGACGTGCAGCGGCTCGCCGACGAGCCCCTTCGCCACCATCTCCATGAGGTCGACGGCCGGCGGGTCGTAGGCGTAGGTGTAGCCGATGGTGATCTTGCGCCCGAGCTTGTCGGCGTGCTCGAGGATGGCGCGCGCGTCGGCGGTGGTCGGGGCGAAGGGCTTCTCGACGTACACGTGGCAGCCGCAGTCCATGGCCCGGAGCGCGAGCGCCCGGTGCGACTGCGGCGGCGTGGTGACGTGGACGACGTCGGGGCGCTCCCGCTCCAGCAGCTCGTCGAAGTCGGCGTAGAAGCGGGGGATCCCGTAGCGGCTGGCCAGCTGCTCCGCCATGAGCGGCTCGCGGTCGCAGACCGCGGTGACCCGCGCCGTACCCAGCTTCTGAAGCTGCTCCAGGTGGCCGTCAGCGATCTGGCCACACCCGACGATGGCGACCTTCAGCGACATGATTCCCCTCGGCGCGGGGGCGCCCGGGCACGAGCCCGTTCGGCCCGGAGGTCCCGGCGCATCCGCGGCGCGCGCGGCTGCCGGTTCCCGGGCTGGTGCGGCTTGAGGCCCCCAACGGCGCCATGATACCAGGGGTGCCGTTCCATCGGCATGAGAGCCCGCGCCACCCTCACCCTCCTGGCCTTCGCCCTCGGCTTCCCCGCCGTGGCCCGGTCGGATGCCCAGGGACCCCGGGCGCTCGTCCTCGACGACGGCGTGAAGATGAGCGCCGATGGCCGGATCCTGAGCCTGGTCGAGCTCCACGGCTATCTGCAGTCCAACCCGGCCTGGGACGGCCAGGCCATCACCCTGCGCGGCGCGCGCGGCGAGACGGTCGCCTTCCAGGTGATGGTCCAGTCCGGAGCGCTGCCGCTCCAGGCCGTGGACGCGCATCCGTCGGAGCTGCGGCGCCAGGGTGGCGGCAGCATCGCCGCGCCGCGCTTCTCGCGCTTCCGCGAGTGGTACGTGCCGGTCACGGTGCGCAGTACCTCTCCCGGCGGAAGCGCCGGGCCGGGCGAGTATCCGGATGCCCTCGTCCCGGCCGGCACGCCGGGCTGGGGCCTTCCCGTGGACGTTCCCGCCGGCAGGACCCAGGGCATCTGGATCGACCTGGCCATCCCCGGCTCGGCGCTCGGCGGCTCGTACCGGGGAACGCTCGTCGTCACCGGCGGCGGCCGGACCCTGGCGCGCTTCGATCTGGCCCTCGCCGTCCACGACTTCGCGCTCCCCGCCGAGCGCCACCTGCGCTGGCGGGTCGGCTACGGCGGCTGGGAAGCCGTGCCCGGGCACTTCGGCATCCCGGAAGGCAGCACCCGATGGCTCGACCTCGAGCGGGACCTCTACCGGCTGATCTGGGAGGGCCACCGCGTCGCGCCGACGACGCACTACAACAACCCACGGCTCCAGACCAGCGGGACGGGCGCCGCGCTGGCGATCGACTGGGGCCCCTTCGACCGCCGCTTCGGCGGCTACCTGGACGGATCGGCCTTCGGCGACCGGGTCCCCGTCAACATCTTCGCGCTTCCCATCAACCTGCACGCCGGCTGGCCCACCCGCGTCAGCGCCGATCCCCGGAAGGTGGACGCGGCGACCCTCACGGCGGCCTCGCGGCTGGTCGCCCGGCACTGGGACGAGAAGGGCTGGCGCCTGCGGGACACCTTCGTCTACGTCGCGGACGAGCCCGACCCCGTCCGCCACGCCAGCATCCGCAAGGCCTGCGCAGCCGTCCGGGCCGGCGATCCGCGGATCCGCACCTCGGTCGCCTTCTACACGGAGTTCGCGGACCACGCGCGCAGCATCGTCGCGGAGCTCGGCGGGCTGGTGACCATGTGGGACATCGCCGGCGACCAGCTGGACCTCGCGGCCCTGCGCCAGCGACAGGCCGCCGGCGACAGCGTCGGCATCTACCAGGGCGGTGAGCCGTTCGAGGGCGGCGAGGCCCTGGACAACGACGGACTGGCCCTCACCACCTGGCCCTGGATCGCCTGGCGCTACCGGCTCGACACGCTCTTCCTCTACAACATCACCGAGTGGGACTACGAGCGGCTCGACCAGGCCAAGGTGCCCTGGGCCGGCGGCAAGCGCCAGATCTGGGAGAACCCGCTCAACCAGTCGTGGGCCACCAACAGCCAGGGCGTGCTCGTCTACCCTGGCTGGTACGTCGGGATCGAAGGCGTGGTGGCCTCGATCCGCCTGAAGCAGGTCCGCCGCGGCATGCAGGACTACGAGTACCTGTGGCTGGCGAAGCAGCGCGGCAAGGGCACCACGGCCGACGCCGTCTGCCGTCGCCTCGTCCCTCGCGCCCTCGACGAGGCCGGCCCCCTCGGCCGGGTCGGCGCCCGCGGGTGGTGGGAGCGCGATCCGCGCGCCTGGGCGGCCGCGCGGCAGGCGCTGGCGGACGCGATCCGGGAGTAGCCGGCCCTTCCCCGGATCCGCTCAGCGCCGCGGAAGGTGGGGCCCGAGCGCCTCGGCCCACGCCCGGTAGCCGCTCCCGGTCAAGTGCACGCCGTCGACCGTGAATCGCTCGTCGAGCTGGCCGTCGGCCCGCGCCAGGTGCGGCCCGACGTCGAGCCACTCGGCGCCCGCCGCCGCGACGCCGCCGGCGAGCAGGCGGTTGGTCTCGTCGATGGTGGCCTGTGACAGCCGTTCGCCGTTCGCGGCCAGGAGCGCCTCGTTCACCGGCTGCACGGAGACGACCACCACCCGCGCCGCGGGCCGGCGCCCCCGGACCGCCGTCACCAGGCGAGCCTGGTCCGAGGCGACCTCGGCGGGCGAGCGGCCCTGGAGGAGGTCGTTGAGGCCGATGGAGAGGACCACCAGGCGCGGGCCACCGGCCAGTGCCGAATCGAGCCGGGCCATCACGTCGGCGACCCGGTCTCCGGACACGCCGCGGTTGGCGATGGGGCGACCGAGGAGCTCGTGCCACTCCGCCCAGTCGACGCTGCTCGCTCCGATGATGACGACGTCCGGCCCGCCGCCCTCCGCAGAATGCGCCGCCAGGTCCCCGAAGTGCCCGAGGCGCGCCCGGCCATACGCCTCGCGCCCCGCCGGCTGATGGGCCGAGAGCCGCCGCACGGCAATCGCCCCGAGCGCGGTGGCGAGCGCGACGTTGGCGGCGACGGACAGGAGGAGAACCCGGCGTCGTGCCGCCCCCGCATGGTTGCCCCCCGGCGCGTCGGCGCCGGGCTCGCGTTGCCGTCCCGCGGGGCGCGAAGGCGATCCCCCGTCGATCATGGCTTCCGCGGGTCGCCCTCGCGGGACCCGACCGCATCGCCCCGATCGACCCGCCGGCCGGGAGTGGGCATCGGCGGCACGTATGGCGCGTTGCTGTAGCGCACCGTGAAGCCGACCAGCGCGACGTGGACCAGGGACCGGAGGCTGGCCGTCCCGCCGTACTGGTAGGCGATGCTGTAGCGCGCGCTGGCCAGCAGCACCTCCGAGAAGCCCCAGACGAACCCGACGTCGCCCTGCACGGCGTCGCCGGTCCCGCTCGCGGCGCTCGGGGTGACGGCGCCCAGCGGCCGGGCCCGCAGGAAGCCGGCGGACGCCCCGAACTGCCGCTGCAGGAACCGGTCCAGGCTCACGCCCCAGCGCAAGGTGACCTGGTCGCTGGTCGACTCCGTGCCCGTCTGGAGGTTCGTCGCCACGGAGCGCGACACCTCGAGCGAGGCGACGGAGGCGTTCCCGAGATACCGGCCGGTCAGGCTGCCGACCGGGACCACGGTCGTGGGATGGCCGCTGCGCAGCGCGACCACGTGCGTGGCTCCGGCCGTGACCTGCGCGTTCCAGGTCTGGTCGAAGTCGTGGTTCCAGCTGCCCACCAGGGCATTGGTGAGGAGCTTCACGTCTGGCGAGCCCTCCGCCAGCGGCCGCAGGAACGCGAAGCCGGGGATCAGCGCGGCGCCGATGGCGTCCCTGGGGAAGAGCCGATCGAGGGTCAGCGAGCCCGTCACCGAGCTGCTGGAGCGGCGGAGCGCGTTCTGTGGGGCGCTGGCGGAGACGAGGAGACCCTGCCCAAGGCTGAGGTACGGGGAAGGCTCCCAGGCGTACGACTCGGCGAGCGCCATCGTGATCAGATCGGGGTTGTCCGGAGCACGGAAGGCCGGCTGGCCCGCCTCGGGCGCCCGCTGCGTGAGCTGGAACGCCGTGCCGCCCTGGGTGACGATGGCGCTCGCCGACAGGGTGGTCTGCTTGGAGAGCTCCGCGGCCATCGACAGGCTCGCCTGGTTCGAGTACGAGCTCGACCCGGTCCCGTTGAGCGTCAGGTTTCCCGCGAACAGGTAGCCGGCTTGCCACGCCACCCGTGAGGATCCGAACCGGAGCACCAGCGCCGGGCGGATGTCGGCGTACAGGCGCCTGGTATCCAAAGGCGTGAGCGCCGTCCGGGTGTAGCCGAGGCCGGCCGAGCCATCGGCCTGGAAGACGGCCTCCCCGCTCGCCGGCCGCGCCGCCAGGATGGCGGCGAGCACGGCCGCCCGCGCGAGCGTGGAAGGGAGGTGCCGGAGGCACGTGCGTGGCACGATTGGCGCGGATCTCCCTCCCCGTGGCATCCTAGCAGACCGGGGGAGGCACGCGGTGTCCAGCAGCGGACGGACGGCGGAGTGGTGGAGACCGGAGAGAGCGCGCTGCGCGCTGCTCGGGATCCTCGCGGCCGGCCTGTGCGGCCATGGCAGCTGCAACCGCGTCGCCCCCGCCGAGCCGGCGCCAGCCGCCGGCGGAACGAGCTGGGCGCCGGGGAAGATCGGCCAGCCCCTGATGATCCCCGCCGGACGGCTCGCGGCCATGCGGGCGGCGGCCGATGCGGGCGCACCAGAGTGGCGAGCGCTCAAGGGCAACGTCGACGCCAACCTGGCGCGCGGCGACCTCGGCGACAGCAGCGCCATGAACCTTGCGGTCGTCCACCTGGTCACGGGAGACGGACGCTATTGCGACCGCCTCGCCCCCGAAGCGCGACGCATCATGACCTCGGCGAACCCGCGCTTCGACAGCTACCTCGGCTACGCCGGGGTGATGGAGCCGCTCGCGATCACCCTCACCCATTGCGGCAGCTCCCTGGACGCCACGCTGCGGCGCGAGATCGCCGACTACCTCGATCGCACGACCGACGAGCTCTGGTTCCACAACCAGGGCTCCGGCTGGGGCCTCGACGACCCCGGGAACAACTACCACGTGTCGTTCCTCCTCGGAACCGCCTGGGCCGGGCTGGCGCTGCAGGCGGTCGATCACCCGAGCGCCCCGAAGTACCTCGACATCGTCAAGCGCGGCGTGGGACGCGAGCTGGCCTACGTGGCGGAGCGCTGCGCGGGTGGCGGGTGGATCGAGGGGACCAACTACGGCCAGCGCTCGAAGGCGCGCCTGGCCGATCTCCTCTCGCTGCTCGCGGCCGCGGGGATGACCGACGCCTTTCGGGCGAGCGACTACTTCCCGGCCGCGCTGCGCTACGCGCACTACCAGCTCCAACCCGGCAACGTCTACCTCTATCCGGCGGGCGACATGGCGCGCGAGTCCGACATGACCGCGAGTCCGTACGACCGTCAGTACGTGCAGCAGATGGTCTACTGGCTGGCCGACTCCGACGCGCGCGCAGTGGGGCAGTGGTACCTGGAGCACGTGGTCCCGGACTACTGGACCGGCTTCAAGCTCCCGCAGGCCCTCTGGAGGGACCTCGTCTACAAGGTCGACGTCCGGAGCGCGCCCCAGAGCACCCTGCCCCTCGTCTACCTGGCGAAGGGAGACGGCTTCGTCTCCGTCAGGAGCGGCTGGGGCCCCCACGCGACCGCGCTCATGGTGTCGGCGGCCTCGAGGCTCGACCAGTCGCACGATCACCTCGACACCGGCTCGTTCACGCTCTGGCGCGACGGGTGGCAGGTGGTGGACGCGGTGACCTACAGCCGCTCCGGCCTGCTCCAGCTCCCCGGCGCGCACAACCTGATCGACGTCCCCTCCACCAGGAAGCTCCGGGTGGCGCCGAAGGGACTGCTGCGGTTCGTCGACGATCCGCGCGCGACCTACCTCCAGGTCGACGGCACCGGCCTCTACGCCAGCGGCGATCCGCGCCGTCCGGCGAACCTCCTCCTCTCCGAGTTCACGCGCGAGATGGTCTACCTCAAGCCGGACACCGTCGTGATCTACGACCGGGTCCAGCCGGCGAGGCCGGAAACTCCGTTCACCTGGCGCCTGCACTTCCCCGAGCGGCCAGAGGCGTCCGGCGCGACCCTCCGTGCGGCTCACGGCCGGGGCGGCGTCACCGTCGCCCTCCTCGTCGGGGAGCCGCCCGAGGTCCTGCCGGACGTCGACCTCGCGCCCGACGGGAGCAGGGCCTGGCGCGTGCAGGCGACGAGCCGGACCGGCCGGTTCCTCGCCGCGCTGCGGGTGGCCTCCGGGGCGCCACCCCCCCTGGCAGCGAGCGCGGTGGCCTCGACCGGCGACATGGAGGGCGTGGCCGTCGGCGGCGACGTCGTGCTCTTCAGCAAGCTTCCCTTCGGGCGCGCGCCCGCTCTCGCCTTCGGCTACACGGTGCCCACCGTCCCGGGACGGGTCCACACGCTCGTCGACATGAGCGGAAGCGTCGGGATCGCCGTCCGACACCAGGGGAGGAACACGGAGGTCACCATCGCCCCGGGATCGGACCAGAGCGCCAGCAGCGACGGCGTGGTCCGCTTCACCGAATAGCTTCCCCCTCCACGATGAAGGGGGATGTGCGAGACTGCGCGGCGGTGGACTCCGCTCGCGAATCCCGGCCCTCCCCGTTCCGGCAGCTCGTCAGGCGCGGGATGGCGGCGACCCTGCCGCGACGACTCTTCATGACCAGTGGCCCCCCGGCCAGCCGCTCGATCGCGCTCACGTTCGACGACGGGCCCCATCCGACGCATACCCCGGCCGTCCTCGACCGGCTGCGCGCGCTCGGCGTGCGCGCCACCTTCTTCGTCGTCGGCCACCGGGCCGAGGAATGCCCCTCGCTCGTCGCCCGCATCTCCGACGAGGGGCACGAGATCGGCCATCACTCGTACTCGCACTCCCCGCCGGACCAGACGTCGGCACGGGCCCTGCTCGCGGAAGCGCGGCGCACCTCCGCGCTGCTCGAGCGCCTGGTCGGCAGGCGCCCGCGCCTGTACCGCCCACCCCATGGCAAGCTCACCCCGGGCAAGCTGCTCGGGCTGTGGGCCCTGGGGCAGACCATCGTGCTCTGGAACCGCGACCCGAAGGACTTCGCCCGCGGCTCGACCGATCCGATCCGCCTCTGGTTCCAGACCGAGCCGCTCGCCGCCGGCGACATCCTCCTGCTCCACGACGCGCATGCCCACATCGCGCCCGCGCTCGACGCCGTCGTCGAACGCGCCTCCGGCCTCGGCCTCGGCTTCGCCACCCCGGCCGAGTGGCGCCATGGCTGACGCCCCGACCATCCTCTACTTCGGCAACGACTGGTCCGGTGAGAACCGGACCTCGAGCCACCACGTGGCGCGCTGGCTCGCGGCTCGCTGCCGCGTCATCTACGTCGAGTGCCCCGGGCTGCGTGCCCCCAAGGGCACCGGGCGCGACCTGCGCAAGCTCCTCGCCAAGCTCCGGCTCGCGCTCGCCGGACCACGGCCGCAGCCCGAGGGCCTCCTGGTGCAGACGCTGCTCCAGATCCCGCTGCACCGCTTCGCCCTGGTCCGGCGCATGAACCGCGGCCTCATCCGGCTGTCGCTGAAGCTGCTTCTCGGGCGTCTCGGGGTTCGCCATCCCGTGACCTGGTTCGTCGTGCCACATCTCGCCGGCGTCGTCGGGCGGCTGGGCGAGCGGCTCTCGGTCTACTACTGCATCGACGACTACGCCTCGCTCCCCGACGTGGACGCAGCGGCGGTGCGCGAGATGGACGACGAGCTGACGCGGCGGGCCGACCTGGTGTTCGTCGCCTCCGAGACGCTGCTGGCCCGCAAGTCGCGCCTGAACCCGGAGACCTACGTCTCGCCCCACGGCGTCGACTTCGCCCACTTCGTTCGCGCCCAGGACCCGGCGCTGGCCATCCCCGCCGACATCGCGGCCCTGCCGCGCCCCATCGTCGGCTTCTTCGGGCTCATCGAGAAATGGATCGACCTCGGGCTGGTGGCTCATCTGGCCGAGCAGCGCCCCGGATGGACCTTCCTCATGATCGGCCGGGTGGCGGTCCCGGATGGGGAGGTGCCGCGGCGACCGAACCTCGTCTACCTCGGCGCCCGGCCGTACCAGGATCTCCCCGCCTACGGCCGGGCCTTCGCCGCCGCACTCATCCCCTACCGCCTCACGCCCCAGGTCCTCCACGCCAACCCACTCAAGCTGCGCGAATACCTGGCGATGGGCAAGCCCATCGTCTCGGTCTCGACGCCGGAGATCGACAGGTTCGCCGGCCATGTGCGCATCGGCCGTACCCGCGAGGAGATGCTCGCCCACCTCGACGCCGCAGTGGGCACCGGGCTGACATCGGCCGAGATCCAGGCGCAGACTGCGCTGGCCTCGACCATGACCTGGGATGCGACTCTCCGCCGGGTGCTCGACCGCGTGGAGGCTCGACTTGACGTTGGGTGAAGTGCGCTGAGCAAGAGGTGCGCGAAGGTGGGGGGGAGTGTCCCTTGCGCGAACTTGCCCGCCTCTTACCATGTTCAAGGGACCCACGCTCGTGGGACACCACCCGGTGAGGGCCGAGGAGGCCGGACATGATGCTGACCCGACGTGTATTGACTTCTAGTGCAGCGACCAACCGTGCAGCGGCCGTGCGTGCGTGGCTGGTCGCGCTCCTCGGGTGCGCCCTGGCGACGGGCTGCACCTCGACGGTTGCGAGACCCGGCTCGATGCCCGACGCGGCGCTCGTGTTCTCGCCGGCGGGCGACGACTTCGGTGGCGTCGCGGTCGGCTCGTCCAGCCCGGCCCAGGATTTCACCATCACCAACGGGGGCGGCTCGCCGGCGAACAACATGTTCGTCGCCCTGGCGGCCGGCAAGCAGTTCTCGGTCACCGGCGGCAACTGCGGGACGCCAGGCTCGAAGATCACGCTCGCCGCGGGAGCGACCTGCTCCTTCGCCGTCATCTTCAGCCCGACGGCCATGGGCCCGCAGTCCGACACGGCCACCGTCACCTTCGACTCCGCCGAGGCCGCAAACCTGACCCTGACCGCGTCGCTCCGCGGGACCGGTCAGACGGGCGCCGCCACGCTCTTCGTCTCCACCACCAGCCACGACTTCGCGAACGTCACGGTGGGATCGTCGAGCACGCCGGCCAGCTTCACGGTCACCAACCCGGGTGGCTCGCCCGCGAGCAATGTCTACGTCGCGCTCGCCACGGGATCGCAGTTCGCCATCTCCGGGAATGGCTGCGGCACCTCGGCGTCCAAGGTGACGATCCCGGCGGGCGGCTCCTGCGCCTTCGGCGTCGCCTTCAGCCCCACGGCTCCCGGACCCGCCTACGACACCGTCAAGGTCACCTACGACACGGCCTCCGGGAGCGGCCTGATCCGGAGCGCAACGGTCTCGGGCACCGGCCTCTCCACGGTCGCGGTGCTGGTCTTCTCTCCCGCGGGCTACGACTTCGGGAACGTCACTGTCGGCGCCTCGAGCGCTCCCCAGAGCTTCACCATCACCAACGCCGGTTACACGTCGGCGGGCAATGTCTACCTCGCGATCGCCGCGGGGACCCAGTTCTCCATCGCCGGCAACGGCTGCGGGACGGCGGCCTCCAAGGTCTCGATCGCGGCCGGTGGCACCTGCTCGTTCAGCGTCACCTTCACGCCCTCGGGCATCGGCGCGCAGTCCGACACGCTCACCCTCACCTACGACGGGGCGACCGCCGGGCAGAAGGCCACTGCCGCGCTCTCGGGAACCGGCTTGAGCGGGACGACGCACGGTCTTTCGATCCCGGGGACGCACCCGCGGCTCTGGTACGACGCGGGTCGGCTGGCGCAGGCGAAGACGTGGTACACGAGCCACCCCTTCACGCCGTCGGGGAACGAGTGGAGCGGGGCGGGGTACATCGACAGCGCCACGCGCGGCCTGCTCAACTCGGAGCCGTCGCAGTGCCAGGCGGCCATCACCTGGGCCATGGGCGCCTCGTCGAGCATCTCCCTCTTCACCCCCACCGGCAGCGTCGCCTGCGACGACTGCAGGTGGTTCGGGGAGCAGATCATCCTCACCTACGACTTCTGCTTCGACCAGATGACGCCGGCGCAGAAGAGCAGCCTCATCTCCAGCGTGAACGCCTGGGTCGACTCCTGGGGCTCGCAGACGAAGTGGGGCAACGTGCCGATGCACCAGAACAACTACTACTGGGGGTACCTGAGGGACGAGCTGGAGTGGGCCATCACCTCGTACGAGGACAACGTCACCATGGCGGAGAAGTTCCTCGACGACGTCCTCGTCAGTCGCCTGGCGGGGGACTTCAACCCGGCGACGACGGCGGACAGCCGCGGCGGCGTCGGCCAGGAGGGCTCGCAGTACGGTCCCTACCTCGCCTACTACGCGACGGTCCCCTTCGTGACCAGCGGGCTGCTGGGACGGGACCTCCTCCTGGAGACCAACTACTGGAGGGAGGTGGTCTACGCGTACCTCTACAACACCACCCCGGGCCCGAACACGCCGGCGGGAGGGAGCAGC
>Ga0153916_10000520_pt1 | contig 25840 bp, 26 predicted proteins | sample Opewatmetagenome_FD_109642 | JGI IMG/M metagenome (GOLD analysis project Ga0153916, IMG submission 109642) | Freshwater wetland microbial communities from Ohio, USA - Open water 3 Core 3 Depth 4 metaG | ecosystem: Environmental > Aquatic > Freshwater > Wetlands | place: USA: Ohio, Lake Erie...
CTGCCCGGACGCGAGGGAGGACGTGGTCGGGGCCGGTGCCGAGCTTTTCGGCGGCAATCGTGACAAGACCAGCCCTTGGGACTGGTACGAGGACCCGTACGACGGCGACACGCTCGTCGATTATGACGACGTGCTGACGGTGCAGGGGCACTTCGGCGAAGTCCCCGGCGACCCCGCTTACTCGGTGGCTTACGACCGAAGCGCGCCCACCGAGCAGCCTTGGCAGACCAATGCGCCCGACGGGATCATCGACTTCGACGATGTGTTTGGCGAACTCGCTCAGTTCGGGAGCGTGTGCCCTTAATCACTCCCTGTCGCCATTGAGCGACCACTGATGTAGAGGTGCACCGGGGCCGGGCTGTCGAGGCTATCAGGGCTGGCGTGCGGGCTGACGGCCGGATCGTACGCGGCCGCGGGCTCCAGGCTCCAGCCGGACGGTTTTCAGCCGTGGGCCTCGCGCCTTCACGCACGGCACGACGATCGTGCGGCTGCGACACAGGCGCAAACTTCAGAACCTCACAAAGCTACGTCGTTAGCCTCTTGACAGACGAGCAGATAGGTATACGGTAACGTTACCACCGGAGACCCAGCCAAAAACGACATCTGGGAGGCGGCAGCATACGATGTCTCGAACCCGCCGCGGCGGCGGAGGGGAGGGGAGCGCCCGATGACAACACGGAACATCGCGCTGGCTGTGGTTGGTCTAGCGGTGGCGCTTGTGGCGCTCGCCACGCCCGTGGCGGTGTTCCCTCCAGCGGCACGGGCGCAGCAGTTCTACTACTGGGGCAACATCCAAGAATGTTGGGCCGCTGACAATAACGACGATGGCGCTGTCGATGTCATTGACAACCAACGCGCAGCCGCGCACTACGGCGCGGTGATTGGCAACCCCGCCCCGTCCTGGCCGCGCTACGATCCCCTATTCGACATTGAGCCCTTCATCGCGTCGAACGGCGACGGCGACATTGACGTCAAGGACTTGCAGAAGGTCTTCGGGCGCAACGGCGCGTGGTGCTCCGACATTCGCTTGGACGGCGCCTACACTGACCAGGTTCAGCAGCAGACCGTGGGCCGGTATTCCTACGGGGACGCCTCAACCTATTGCACTACTGACACGGGCATCGTTGATCCCATCTCGATCGTTGTGCATCTCGACCAGCACGCCGCCTAGGTCTTGGGGGTGGCGTCGTCGATTTGGTCTCACATAAACCACCACGGCTGGAGCGTCTCTGCCAGCGCCGGGCAGTATTTCCACAGGGGGACGCATGACGGCCCTGAATACTGCGTCGAAGGCGGGATCAGCCTCGCTACTGACGGTGATTCCTCCAGCCGCTACCACACGCGCGGATTGCAGCAGGATGATACTCTCCCGTGGGGCTACAGCGGGCCGTGGCTGATGGCGGGGCTGACACCCCACTACGACCAGCACCAGTTCGTCCCGGGATGCGGGCACTACGTGCCTGAGAACATGAATCCCCCCGGCGCTGAGGTATACAGCGGGTTCAGCGCCGCTCGTGACGCGCTTATCAGCCAGTGGCTCGCCACGGGGACGAATCACCGCTACGTCCTCTACGGCCGCTTTTGGGACAACACACTGCAGATCACACAGTGTAACGGCGAGCGGCCTGCCTCGGACGGGTACGTGTACTTCCTCGGCGTCTGCGACGTGTTGCTTGATTCGACAGTCGTGCGCGGCCAAGGCAACCTGTCGTGTTGAAGTGGCTGCTCGTGGTGATTTGGGTGTGTGTGGCGATCACGGCGTACGCCGCCGCCCTCGGCGACTGGCGGTATATCCCGCTGATCGCGCGCTGGGAGTTCTGCCAGGTGTTCGATGTTTGCGGTCCGGACGAATAGGGGTTCTCCAATGATGCAACGTGCTTCCATCCTCTTGATCGTGTGCCTGGCCATCGCGGCATTCGCCGCTGTGCGTCTCTGGCCGCACGGCGGGCCCGAACGCACCACCGCGTTGTCGCGCGTCGAGACGCACCCCCACGACATGCGGGGGATGCCCGTCCTCTGGCTCGGCGACTCCTACGACTCAGACGGCGACGGCGTGGGTGACATGCAACTGACGGGCGCAAAGCTGGCGACCACGGCCGCGTTCTACGACCCGCGCGACGGCCGCGAGGTGCACCCCGCCGTCACGTCCTACACGCTGGTCTACGGCGACTGCACGCCGCCGACGCCGAGGCCCGGCGGCGAGCAGTTCGGCTGCCCTGTCCCCCTTCAAATCGCGTTCTACGGCGTCTGCAACACCCCCCCGCTGGCCACGGACGGGATGCCGGTCGTCCCGGTACGCAGCGTGGACGCCCGCGAGGAAGGGGCAGGGGAACTGTGGATCGAGACGGCGGACTTCACTGTGAGTATCAAGGCGTGGGGCACTACCGCCGACGAGGCCAGGGCGCACGCGCTCGAAGTCGTGCAGGACTTGACGGGCGCGAACCCCGAGGCTGCCGCGTTCGGCAGGGGCACGGCGTTCCAGGCCCTCACGTCCGCATCCGCCTGCAACCTGCCGGTGCGGCCAGACCATCAGTGAGACACGGGAGGCAGGCATGTTGAAATCCGTGGCTAACCATTTGAACGTTGGCTTGGGGGGGTAAACACAGGTTGTCATTGAGGAGACAAGCAGCGGCCAGCGCCGCGGTTGGCAGCGTTACGTGGGCGATCACGGCGTTCGCAACCCTCGCGACGCTGTTTGTGGTGTTCTTCGTGGTGCAGAACGGACAAGGAGCTGGTGAGAGCGTCCGTACGCTCCTTGCTTTCCTGCTTCTCATCGTGCCGCTCGCCGTTGGCTCAGCAGCCTTTGTCACGTCGCTCGCGCGGTTGGGCGGAAGTTGGGGAGCGAGCCCCGAGGCAAGCGTGCTGTTCGCCGCACTCTGCTGCGGAGCGTCGCTGTACGCTCTCGGACAGATCGTCTCGGCGTTCAATAGCTGTGGGCTGGATGTCCCGCTGCCATACCCGTGGGTTGAACCGTGCCGCTAATGATTCCAGGGGCCTTACGGTGGTCTGTACATGGCGGGGGCCGTGCTTCCGTTCTCTTAATCGTGTGCGCGGCGGTCGCGGCCCTCGCCGCTGTCCGGCTGTGGCCGCACGGCGGGCCCGAGAGCACGACCGCGTTGTCGCGCGTCGAGTTGCAACCCCGCGACGTGCGGGGGATGCCCATCCTCTGGCTCGGCGACTCCTACGACTCGGACGGCGACGGCACGCCCGACATGCCGCTGAGGCTGGCGAAGCTGGAAACCACCGCCGCATTCTACGACCCGCGCGACGGGCGCGAGATTCACCCCGCAACAACGTCATATTCGATGATCTACGGCACCTGCACGCCGCCGACCCCGCGTCCCGGCGGCGAGCAGTTCGGCTGCCCGGTGCCCCTCGCTATTGACTTCTTCGGCGTCTGCAACACTCCCCCACTTAGTACGGACGCGATGCCTCGCGTGCCCGTTCGCGGCGTGGACGCTTTCGAGGTTTCAGCCGACCACATCTGGATCGAGACGGCGGACTTCACCGTAAGCGTTATGGCGTGGGGCAAGACGATCGATGAAGGGAAAGCGCACGCGCTCCAGGTCGTGCAAAACTTGATGGGCGCGAACCCCGAGGCCGCCGCGTTCGGCAGGGGTACGGCGTTCCACGCTCTCACTTCCGCATCCGCCTGTAATCTGCCGTCGGGTAGATGATTCCGAGGCCCTCGGCGAGGAGGCAAGACATGTTGAAATAGTTCTCGCCGGGGTCGGTGTCGTCGTCATTCTCTTTGTCGCATTCGTGATATGGAGGCGCGTGATCTACACGCCACAGTGCGCGGAAACGTCGGCTCAAGAGGCGGCGCAAACCTTCACGGCCCAGCACCTGCCCGAGGAAATCGCGACGATCCTTGAAGGGGTGGGCGTCGTCCCGCGCGGGTATTCACAGACACCGGTGCCTGCGCGGACGCCAAGCCTGAACGACGCGGTGTTGAGGTACGTGTCCACTCCGGCGGTGCTACGCCGCTATGCCCATCCCTCTCCCTGCCCGACTCCGGTGTCATCGACACCGTAGCGCGCGTGAAGGAGGGACGGCACCGCAAAACGTGAGGAGGCAAGGCATGTTGAAATACGCTTGGCTGACCATCGTGGTGGGCGTGGTCATCGGGATGGCGAGCATCGTATTGGGCGCGAGAGCGCTTCGCGCGGACACAGCGCCATCCGTGGCGGTGAACCCGGCGCTGGTGGCCGAGTTGTACTCTCAGCCGACGCCCATCACCATCACGATCAACGCATCGGGATTGAGCGGGGCCGGGCTGACGCCGGTGGGCGCCTACCAGTACGGTTTGGAGTGGAACCCGGCGGTGCTGCAATGGCTGTCGGGCCCTGACGTGGGCCCCGGCACGCCGACGCCGCAGCCCGTGTTGCCGGGGTGCATGCAGATAGTCACTACTTGGGGGCTGATGCCAACCCCGTGGCCGACAGGGTTTGTGCCGACGGATACGCCGACGCCCACGGACACGCCGGGCGCGGGGACGCCCACGGACAGCCCGACGCCCACATCCTCGCCAGCGCCGACGAACACGCCCGGCGGTTACATTCAGGTGGCGTGCGTGACGTTGCCCGGAGCACCGACGCCGCTCGCGTCGGGCGTGCTGGGGACGTTCACGTTCCGGCCGCTGGCGACAGCGCAGGCGTCGAGCGCGCTGAATCTGCTGAACGTGAAACTGGTGGACGCTGCGGGTGAGTACGTGACGCCGGGCCCAGTGGTCAGTTCCGGCGTTGTGAATCTGCTGGCGGATACCGACGGCGACGGCTGCCCGGACGCGAGGAAGGACGTGGTCGGGGCCGGTGCCGAACTTTTCGGCGGCAATCGTGACAAGACCAGCCCTTGGGACTGGTACGAGGACCCGTACGACGGCGACACGCTCGTCGATTACGACGACGTGCTGACGGTGCTGGGGCACTTCGGCGAAGTCCCCGGCGATCCCGCTTACTCGGTGGCCTACGACCGAAGCGCGCCCACCGAGCAGCCTTGGCAGACTAATGCGCCCGACGGGATCATCGACTTCGACGATGTGTTTGGCGAGTTCGCCCAGTTCGGGAGCCTGTGCCCTTAATCACTCCCTGTCGCCATTGAGCGACCACTGATGTAGAGGTGCACCGGAGCCGGGCTGTCGAGGCTATCAGGGCTGGCCCGGCCCCGGGGTGACCAAGTTTCCCCGCCGTGCGCGGCGATGAAGGCATGCGTAAGCATGTGCTCGCCCGGTATCTCCATCCCTGCACGCCGACTCCGGCGTCAGCGACACCGAGGCGTGAAGAGGGGGAACGGTAGGCTAGCGCCCCGGCCTGCGAGCCCCGTACCATGCAGACTGAACATGGCTCAGCGTTCGTCCTCGTATGGCATCCGCAAGCGCGGCAGCGCGCCCCGCAACCGCGTCCGGCGCTTCCTCAACGTCGGCTGGATGCTGGCCCGCGTCTTCATCGGCTACAAGCTCATCAGCCTGGTCGAGAAGCGCCGGGGCAAAGCCTGGGGCGAGCCCCGCCGCCTCCGCCACCACGAATGGAGCGCCCGCAAGTTCTACGAGACGGCGTTGAAGAACCAGGGCCTCCTCATCAAGACCGGGCAGTTCATGGGCACCCGCCCCGACGTCCTGCCCGAGGCCTACATCGAGGCCCTCTCCGGCCTCCAGGACGAGGTGCCGCCCGAGCCGTTCGACGCCATTCGCGCCCGCATCGAGCGTGAGCTGGGACGCCCGCTCGACGAGATCTTCAGCGACTTCGGCGAGGAGCCCGTGGCGTCGGCATCGCTCGCGCAGGTGCACCGCGCCGTGCTGCACGACGGCCGCGTCTGCGCCGTCAAGGTGCAGTACCCCGGCATCGAGCACATCGTCGACATCGACCTCGCCAACATGTCGTTCTTCATCCGCGTCCTCAACCGCCTCGACGGCTCGATGGACTACCGCTTCGTCGCCGAGGAGATGCGCAAGCACGTCCCGCTCGAGCTCGACTTCATCAACGAGGGCAAGAACGCGGAGCGCATCGCCGCCGACTTCTCCAACGTCGAGGACATCGTCGTCCCGAAGATCTACTGGGAGCACACCAGCCGCCGCGTCCTGACGATGGAGTACATCGATGGCGTCAAGATCACCGACGTCGAGGGCATGAAGCGCATCGGTGCCGACGCCTGGGACGTAGCCAAGATCCTGGTCTTCGCCTTCGCCGAGATGATCGTCAAGCACGGCTTCTTCCACGCCGACCCGCACCCCGGCAACCTCATGGTGCTGCCCGGCCCGAAGCTCGTGCTGATCGACTTCGGCCAGGCGAAGGACCTCGGCCCGGCGTTCCAGGAGGTGCTGGTCCGCTTCACCCGCACGCTGCTGAGCAACGACAACACCGGCATGGGTGTCGCCTTCCGTGACATGGGTTTCCGCACGAAGAAGGACGACGCGCACGGCTACGAGCGGCTCGGCGACGCCTACGTCGGCAAGGTCGCGCGCCAGATGCAGGAGACGAATGCCGGCTGGGCCGAGGGCGCGGTGTTCGAGGAGTCGTACGAGGACGTCGTCAGCACCCTCCGCAAGAACCCGCTCACGGCCATGCCGCCCGAGCTGCTGATGATCGGCCGCGTCTTCGGCCTGCTCAACGGCCTCAGCAAGACGCTCCAGGCGCGCACCAACATGCTCGTCGCCTTCGCCCAGCTCGCCGACGAGATCGAGGCCGCGAAGGCGAAGACCCACGACGAGCTCGCCGCCGTCGGCGTGGACGAGCCCACCACTCGCCGCCTTCTGGAGTCGTAGCAGCGAAGCCTGTCACGCCCGCAGCTCGCTGCCTGGCCCATCGGTCATGCTGAGCGAAGCGAAGCATCTCGCCTGGACCACGCTCACCGGGCCGGCGTCAGCCATGTAGCTGCGCAGCTTTAGCTGCGCCCCATACCGCACCTCGGCCGACCGCTTCCCGGGCTGCCGCTCAACACGACTGACAACTGATAACTGATAACTGAAACTACCTGGTGACACCGCCCGCTTGGAGTTCGCCGCCATCCGGCGTACCCTCGCCCCATGTTCCAGCACCGTGCCCTGCACCGCTGCCCGCCCCGCCACAGCTACAGGTCGCATGTCTGCAGCCCGGTTAGCACTCTCGCCCGGCGAGTGCTTACGGTCCGCCGCGCGAACGATCAGACGGTCAGACGCGCCGAATTGATCCCGCCCCCGCACCGTCGTATCCTGCCCCCACCGAATCTGGAACGGAGTAACGCATGACCGACCGTGCGATGTCCGGCGTGCGCGTCGTCGATTGCTCGCAGGGCATCGCCGGCCCGTACGCCACGAAGCTGCTCGCCGACGCCGGCGCCGGCGTCCTCAAGGTCGAGCCGCCGCAGGGCGACTACACCCGCCGCCTCGGCCCCTTTCCGGGCGACCGCCCGGACCCCGAGGCCTCCGGCCTTTACCTCCACCTCAACACCTCAAAGCGCAGCATGACGCTCGACGTCTCCGTGCCGTCCGGCCAGGTCGTCCTCAAGAAGCTGCTCGCGAAATCCGACGTCTTCGTCTGCGGCGAGCGCACGTCGACGCTCCGCGCATGGGGGCTGACCTACGATGACCTGAAGTCCGACTTCCCGGACCTCGTGGTCGCGCAGGTCTCGCCGTTCGGCGCCACCGGCCCCTACGCCGACTACGACGGCAACAGCCTCACCGCCATGGCGATGAGCACGATCATGTACAACACCGGCGAGCCCGACCGGGAGCCGCTCGTCACCGGCGGCGAGCCGGGCGAGTACATCGCCGGCGTGCAGCTCTGGATCGGCATCCTCGCCGCGCTTGAGAACCGCGCGCGCAACGGCGGCGGCGACCACGTCGACGTCTCGATGGCCGAGGCCGCCGCTGCGGCCGACGAGTACAACGCCGCCATGTACGGCTTCCAGGGCGCCATCCGCCGCCGCTACTACTCGCGCCACATCTTCGGCTACCCGAACGACATCATGGCCTGCGCCGACGGCCACGTCGTCGTCATCCCCGGCGCCGGCGGCTTCCCGTCCCCGCTGCAGCCCGACACGGTGTCGCCGATGGCGCTGCTTTTCGAGAATCCGGACCTCGACAAGGATCCGCTGTTCCAGCAGATGGGCGAGCGCATGGTCCGCTGGCGCGATTTCGAGGCCCTCGTCGCTCCCTACCTGTCCACGCACAGCGCAATCGAGATCGTCATGACGGCCCAGGCGCTCCGCCTCCCCTTCGCCTACGTGCCGACTGCCGCCGACCTCCTCGTCGACGAGCACCTGGCCGAGCGCGCCTCCTTCGCGCACGTGGCGGTGCCGGGTGACGGAGAGGCAACGGTCCCCGGCGCGCCGTTCAAGATGTCCGAGACGCCGCTGCGCATCGAGCCCGCGCCCAGGCGTGGCGAGGCGAACGCCGACGTGCTGCTCAATGAGCTGGGCTACGAGAAGCCGGATCTCACGGTGCTCAGCGACCAGGGGGTGATATGAGCCAGCCGCTCCCCCTCGAAGGCGTGCGTGTAATCGACCTGGCGCAGGTGTTCGCTGGGCCGGCGTGTACGCGCATCCTCGCCGACCTCGGCGCCGACGTGGTCCGCTTCGAATCGCCGAACCGGCTCGACGTCACCCGCAACTTGATCATCACGGATAACGACGGGCTGGATCACTTCTGGCACCGCGCGTCGTACTTCGTCATCCGCAACGCCGGCAAGCGCGAGATGGTGATCGATCTCGCGAAAGAGGAGGGCCGCGACGTCTTCCGCAAGCTCGTCGCCGGCGCAGACGTCGTAGTCGAGAGCTTCACGCCGCGTGTCATGGAGAACTTCGGCCTCGGCTATAACGCGCTGCGCCAGGTCAAGCCGGACCTGATCATGTGCTCGCTCTCCGGCTACGGGCAGTACGGCGCCATGCGCGATTTCGGCGCCTACGGCATGGGCCTGGAGCCCGCGTCCGGCATCTCGTCCATCACCGGCTACCGTGGCGGCCCGCCGATCCGCTCCGGCCTTTCGTTCACCGATCCTTTCTCCGGGTTTGTCGGCGCCGGCGCGATCCTCACCGCGCTCCACTACCGCCGCCGCACCGGCAAAGGACAGTACATCGACCTCTCCGAGCAGGAGGCCGCGATGCCGATCATGGCCGCCGCGCTGCTCGATTGCCAGATGAACGGCCGTTTGAAGGAGCGGCTCGGCGACCGCAGCGAGTGGGCCGCGCCACAGGGCTGCTACCGCTGCGCCGGCGACGACCGCTGGGCCGTCATCTCTTGCTCGGACGACGCGGAGTTCGAGCGCACGGCGCGGGCGATGGGCCACCCGGAGTGGGCCGACGATGCGCGCTTTTCCACGGTGCTCGCCCGCCGCGAGCACCACGACGAGCTGGACGCGCTGATTACGGAATGGACGTCGCAGCGCGACCACTACGACGTGTTCCACGCGCTGCAGGCAGCGGGCGTCAAGTCCGCCCCTGTGCTCGACGGCAAGGAGGTTCTATTCGACCCGCACTTCCGCGCCCGCCATCACTTCGATGTCGTCGACCAGCCGCTGCTCGGCAAGCGGCCGGTGCAGCGCCACCTCGCCGCCAAGTTCACGCGCTTCGAGGCCAAGGCGCGCCGCCCCGCGCCGCTCCTCGGCGAGCACAACGACGAGGTGTTGCGCGAGATCGGCTACGGCGACGGCGAGATTGCCAGGCTGAAGGAGGACGGCGTCATCGCGGAAAAGCCGAACCTGCCCGTGCCGCCTCAGCTCGTCTCCATGGCGCTCAAGCTGCCCTACGATCGCTACATCGAGCACCGCATCCTGCAGGCGCTCGAGCCCGACTACCGCGAGCAGCTCGGCATCGCCGAATGACCCCGGATCCGCCCTCCCCTCAGCTCGCGTCCCGTCCTTGCACACTGCTCGAAGCCGCCGCGTTATCCATATCCATCTGCATCCATCGGCGCTATCGGCGGATAATCCTCACGTCCTCTGTGTCCATCTGCGTCATCTGCGGATAACTCCCGTCGCCTCCTCTAGCCTCCGCCCGCCGCGCTCCGCTACGCTGCCGTCATGCCAAACGGCGTCACTGTCCGCGTCCCCGCGACGTCAGCCAACCTCGGCCCCGGCTTCGACAGCCTCGGACTGGCGCTGGCGCTGACGCAGGACGTCACGCTTGAGCTGGGGCCGCAGCCCGAGACGAAGGACGGCCTCGTGCGCCTCGTGCTTGACGCTGCCCGCTCCGCCTACCGCCTTGCCCGCGTCGAGGTGCCCGAGCTGCGCGCGTCCGGCACGCAGACCATCCCCATCGGCCGCGGCCTGGGCGCCAGCGCGGCGGCGCGCGCCGCGGGCATCCTCGGCGCGAACGAGCTGATGGGCCGCCCGCTCACCGATGCGCAGATGCTGACGCTCGGCGCCGGATTGGAGGGCCACGCTGACAACATGGCGCCCGCGCTCTTCGGCGGCTTCCGTGTCGTAGTCCGCGACGGTGACGGCTACCGCCACGTCGCCGCGCTGCTCGCCCCCGGCCTGAAGGTCGTGCTGTTCGTCCCCGACTTCGAGATGCCGACCGGCGAGAGCCGCAAGCTGCTTCCGACGTCACTTTCGAAAGAAGACGCGGTCCACAACATCGGCCGCGCCGCGCTGCTCGTGGCCGCCCTGGCCCGCGGCGAGTGGGACGCGCTCGACCTGGCGACGCAGGACCGGCTGCACCAGCCCGCCCGCGCGCGGATCTTTCCTGCCATGCCCGACATCTTCGCCGCCGCGAAGGACGCCGGCGCTCTTTGCGCCTACCTCAGCGGCGGCGGTTCGACCATCGCCGCCTTCGCGCTTGCCGGCGAGGAGCGCATCGCCCGCGCGATGGCGGATGCCGGCGCCGCGCGCGGCTACAGCGGCCGCGCCGAGATCACGGCGCCCTCCGATAACGGTGCCTCGGTGATCGCGAGCTCCTGACGGTGCCAGGGTGAAGAACGAACCCCCGGAGCCCGGCGTCCGTGCCGGCGCTCCGGGGGTTCGTCCGCCGCAAGGCGGCGCCGCAGCTACGGGGACGAGCTGGCGCCAGGCGCCGCCGACCGCGATCGGACGGCGGGCACTGGCCGCGCCACGCGTACGAACGAGGCACGGACGTGGACGGGGAACCGCCGCTCGTTCTGGCTGGCGCCGTTACGCTGCGTTTGCCTCTGCGACAGTTGCTGCTCCTGCGGCATGGTCGCCTCCTACGCACGATCGCTGGTGGCTGTGCCGGCGGGGCCCGGCTGGCAATGACAGTATCGCCGCCCCGCGTGACGCTGTGATTGCGGAAGTGTGAACAGGCTGTTGAATCTTCCTAAACTAGGCAGTGCTAAGCGACACTGACCCACTGATCCACTGAGAGATTCGCTACGCCCCTCACGCACGCGTATGATGACGTTGCTCAGGTGCGGGGAAGGAGCCGGAATGGTCACGCCGTTCGTCTCCGTCATCGGCGATAACGTCGCCCGCACGAACACCTGCCAGCCGGTAGACGCGTCGCCGCTGGCGCGGCTCCAGTACCCCGCCTCGACCATCGTTCGGGCCATGTTCGGAGGGATGTGATGGACGTCATCACCGGTTCCATCTCCACCTACGTCTTCACGATGCTGCACGGCCAGCCGGCGTTCCTGCTCCTCTACCGCGCGCCGCACCTGATGCTCGCCGACACCTGGCAGGCCGTCCACGGCATGATCGAGCCCGGCGAAAAGGCGTATGACGCAGCCTGGCGCGAAACGGTGGAGGAGACAGGTCTTGCGCCCGAGCGCTTCTTCAAGACAGACTACGTGGAGACCTTTTACAGCGAGGGCACCGACGGCATCCACCTGGTGCCCGCCTTTGCCGCCTTCGTCACCGGCGCACCCGGCGTGACTGTATCGGAAGAGCACACCGCCTACGAGTGGTGCGCCCTCGATGACGCGCTCAGCCGCTTCGTCTGGCCGTCGCAGCAGCAAGCGGTCCGCACTATCGCCGCCGCCACGGAGGCCTGGCCGGAGATCGGCACCGGCATGACGGAGATCACCGGCATGTTCACCGTGTAAGACCCGAGGCTTCGCCTCCAACCGCTAACCGCTAACCGCTAACCTCGCTACCCTACCACCATGGACCTCGGCATCATCGGCCTCCCCCGCTCCGGCAAGACGACGATCTTCAACGCCGTCACGAAGGGCCACGCCCAGACCGGCGCCTACGGCGCCGGCGTCCAGCCCAACATCGGCGTCGTCAAGGTGCCCGACGAGCGCCTCGAGAAGCTGGCGAAGCTCTTCAACCCCAAGAAGTTCACGCTCGCCGACATCCGCTACATCGACTTCCCCGGCGAGGTCTTCGCCGACGGCCAGGGCCCGCCCGCCCAATTCCTCGCCCAACTCGCCCGCTGCGATGCCCTGATCCACGTCGTCCGTGCCTTCACGGACGAGACGGTGCCCCACCCGCAGGGCTCCGTCGGCCCCGCGCGCGACGTCTCCGCCATGGACCTGGAGCTCGCCTTCGCCGATGCCGCCTTCATCGAGAAGCGCCTCGAGCGCATCGAGGCGTCCATGCGCGCCGTCAAGGCCGGCGAGCGCGACGCCGCCGAGCGCGAGACCGCGCTGCTCACGCGCCTCAAGCAGGGGCTGGAGGCCGACACGCCGCTGCGCGACCAGCCCATGAGCGACGAGGAGCGCCGGATGCTGGTCAACTACCAGTTCCTCACCGACAAGCCGCTGCTCATCGTCATCAACATCGACGAGGGCGACGCCGCCCGCGCCGCCGAGATCGAGGCGCAGTACGCGGCCGCGGCGAAGGGCGCGCACACCTCCATAGCCGCCATCAGTGGCAAGATCGAGCAGGAGCTGGCGCAGCTCTCCGACGAGGAGGCCGTCGAGTTCCGCAAAGACCTCGGCATCAAGGAGCCCGGCCTCGACCGCATGATCCGCATGTCGTACGAGCTCACCGGCCTCATCTCGTTCTTCACCGTCGGCCCTGACGAGTGCCGCGCCTGGAACGTGTACCGCGGCGCCACCGCGCCCGTTGCCGCCGGCAAGATCCACACCGATCTCGAGCGCGGCTTCATCCGCGCCGAGGTCGTCCGTTGGGACGAGCTGCTCGCCGCCGGCTCCATCGCCGAAGCCCGCAAGCACGGCCACCTCCGCCAGGAGGGCAAGACCTACGTCGTCCAGGACGGCGACTGCCTCAACATCCTCTTCAACGTGTGACCCGTAGGGGCGCAGCCTGCTGCGCCCGCCCGACCACGCCCGCCTGCTGCGCCCGCGCCACCCGGTCAGGCTGTCGCGGCCCGGCGGCGAGCGTCCGCTGTCGGAGGATGCGCGAGGGCGCTGGCGCCTAGCCATTCCGGAAGACGGCGGCAAATGTCACGCTGCCCGCTAACCTTCAGATCGAGTGACCGGACCGCCGCGCGAAAGGTGACATCGCGCATCCAGACCGCCGTCATCACGTGGAGAGGCGCCTGGACCTCAATGTCGACGTCGAATCCGGGATCCTCCAGGCACAGATCGACGCCGTTGTGCTGGGAAATGAGCCACCACGAGCGTTTCCCGGAGGGCGCATCGCGGAACTGAAAGTGCACGACCACGCGTTGATCTCGCGGAAAACGTGAAGGGTCAACCGTCCGCCGAATGTCCCACATCAGGAGCCCCGCGTCGAGGTCATCGTGACTCACCCGGCGACGCACCCACTTCGAGCCCCACTCCGCCATCAACTCCACGACCTGCCGCAGCTCCCCGCCCGCCGGCGTCAGCGCGTACTCGACGCCGCGCCCGTTCTTCGTGCGGCTGACCACCCCGGCGGCCTCCAGCTGCTTTAACCGGATCGAGAGCAGCGAGGGCGACATCAGCGGCACACCGCGCCGCAGGTCGTTGAAGCGCCGGCTGCCCGCGACGAGTTCGCGCACGACTAGGAGGCTCCACCGCTCGCAGAGGATCTCGGCCGCTTTGGCCATCGGGCAGAACTGACCGTACCCAGGCATTGGAAACAGCATATCTTCTTCCGGCCCCGTGGCGTAGTACAGATCCCGAACTTGAAGGCCTCCGTGCCTCGTGGGATGTTGGCTTCGCGGACGAGCCGTCTCCTGCTCCGCCGCATCTTGCGGCGGTGCCGACGCCCGGACGGGTCGCGGCGTGCCGTTCGCGACGTTGCGCCACGCTGTCGGGCTGGCGCCGGATACCAGGCGCTCATTCGATGCCGGATGAGCTGATCAAAGAGGAGAGGTCACATGGCGAAGCAGCAGGTTGGATCTCTGGACGCGGCGGATCAGGTGCTCAACATGGAGCGCGGCAGGGTCGATATCGTCCACATCGCCGGCGCGGGCGTCGGCCGCGCGACGTTCCAGCCCGGCTGGAAGTGGTCGGAACATGAGAAGCCAGTCGTCGGCGGCGGGCAGTACTGTGAAGTACCGCACTTCGTCTACCTGGCCGCTGGACGGCTCCACGTGGTAATGGCCGACGGGAGCGAGTTCGACCTGAAAGCGGGAGACATCGCGACCATCCCCGCCGGCCACGATGGATGGGTCGTCGGCGACAAGCCCGTCACGATGATCGATTTTGGCGGAGTCGCGAAACCCTTCTAGGTGCCACCCGGGCGATGGTTTCACGGTGCCCTGCGCCGCTAGACTCTCCTCATGCCCGAGTACGACGACGAATGGTACGACCAGTGGAAGCGCGGCATGGAGGAGCGCGGCAACGTCATCCTCGCGCTCGGCATCCGGCTCACCGCCGTTGATGACGAGAAGGCCGTGCTGGAGATGCCTATGAGCCGTAACGTCCGCCAGGGCACGGGCGTCTTCGCGGCGGGCGCCCTCATGCAGCTCGCCGATGTCGGTGCGACGATGGTCTGTCAGCAGGCCGCGGGCTCCGCTCCCGAGAACCCCGCGCCCTTTCCGCTGTCCGTCCAGATCAGCGTCAACTTGCTGCGCAACACTGACCGTGGCAAGGCGATCTCGGAGTCGCGCATCGTCCATCGTGGCCGCACCATGACCGTCGTCGAGTCTCGCGTCCACGATGACGCCGGCCGCCTGCTCTGCATCGTTACCAGCACTCACGTCGCCCCGGGCCCCCAGTAGGGGCACGCAGCAGCGTGCCCTCGTCCGCCGGCCGCCGCGACACTGTGAACCGTAAACCGTGAACTGTACACTTTCCCCGTGACCCTCAAATCCTTCGACCGCGTCGCCCACTGCTACGACGAGACCCGCGGCCTGCCGCCCGACGCGGAGCGCGCGATCGCTGGCGCGCTCGCCGCCATCATCCGCGAGGCGGCGCCCTCGCCGCGCGTGCTCGAAGTCGGCATCGGTACCGGCCGCATCGCTGTGCCCCTCGCCGCGGCCGGCCTGCGCGTCACCGGCATCGACATCTCGCCGAAGATGCTCGCCGTCCTGCGCGAGAAGCGCGCCGACGTCGACGTCATGCTCGCCGAGGCGGCGCACCCTCCTCTCCGCGACGCTTCGTTCGACGCGCTGCTCTTCGTCCACATCCTCCACCTCGTGCCCGACGCGCTCGCCACCCTGCGCGCGACGCTGCCGCTTGTCCGCCCCGGCGGCGTCGTTGTCCACGCCGGCGACCAGGGCCACGTCGCCCTCCGCGCGCAGGCCGAGGATCTGATCCGCCGCGCCGCCGCCGAGATCGCCCACATCGACCTCACCGAATGGGACGTGCACGAGCGCACGCGTCTCATCACGGAACAGTTCTTGCGTGATCGATGCGGCGAGGTGCGCACAGTCGTCCTCGCTCGCTGGACGTCCCGCTCCCGCGGCAGCGCGATGCTCGAACGCCTCCGCCGCAAGGACTTCTCCAGCTCCTGGAAGATCCCGGATGCCGCCCTCCCCGCCATCATCGAGCGCGTCACGCCGCTGCTCGAAGAGCTGTACGGCGGCCTCGACCGCGAGGTCGAGTTCGAACGCGCGATGATCGCCACAGTCGGCCGCCTGCCATCGTGATCCCGTAGGGCCGTCCGGCGCGCCCCGCCCGGGCGGGCGCCCTTCGCCTTCACGTACCTCCTGCCGGCCCGGCCTCGCCTTGACGCCCCCCCGGCCGCCTTTTACAATGACTCAACAACTGAATACAGACTCTTATCGAGAGTGGTGGAGGGATCGGCCCGACGAAGCCCGGCAACCCGCGCAGGCGGGTGCCAAATCCGACTCGCTGCGGCGAGAAAGATGAGAGAGTTCGCGAAGCTTCTCACCACCGGACGAGAAGTTTTTTGTTGCCCGAGAACACACGACCTCAAGTTAAGCCCATCGAATACCACGACGGCGTCCTCCGCTTCGTCGACCAGACGCGGCTGCCCGCCGAGTTGCGCTACGTCCAAACCCGCGACCCAGCCGAAGTGGCCGCCGCCATCCGAGGCCTCGCGATCCGCGGCGCGCCGCTGATCGGCATCGCCGCCGCCTACGCGCTGGCGCTTGCCGCCCGCGCCGGCCAGAACCTGCGCGCCGCAGCCGACGAGCTGGCCGCCACCCGCCCCACCGCCGTCAACCTGCGGTGGGCGCTCGACCGCGTGCTCGCCGCGTCGACCGGTGACTCCGCGCGCGCGGAGGCCGAAGCCGTCCGCATCCATGAGGAGCAGGTCACCGCCGACGTCCGCATGGGCGAGCACGGCGCCGCGCTCGTCGAGCCGGGCGCGACGCTGCTCACGCACTGCAACGCCGGCGCGCTCGCCACAGGCGGCATCGGTACGGCGCTCGGCGTCGTCAAGATCGCGCACTGGCAGGGCAAGCGCGTGCGCGCCCTTGTCGATGAGACGCGCCCCCTCCTGCAGGGCGCCCGCCTCACCGCTTGGGAGCTGGCTCGCGAGGGCGTCCCGTACGAGATCATCGTCGATGCCGCCGCCGCCGGCCTCATCGCCCGCGGCGATGTGCAGGCAGTGCTCGTCGGCGCAGACCGCATCGCCGCCAACGGCGACGTCGCCAACAAGGTCGGCACCTACGGCCTCGCGCTGGCCGCGCAGGCGCACGGCGTACCGTTCTACGTCGTCGCGCCGGCCAGCACCATCGACCCGGCGACGCCCGACGGCGCGCGCATCACCATCGAGGAGCGCGACGGTGACGAGGTGTTGACCGTGGCGTCCACGCGCGTCGCCCCGGCCGGCAGTGCCGCCCGCAACCCGGCGTTCGACGTCACGCCCGCGTCGCTCGTCACGGCGATCATCACAGAACGCGGCGTCCTGCGCCCGCCGCACGGTGCTGCGATCGCCAGCGCGCTCGCGAAGACGGCGGTGGCGCCATGACACACGCGCAGCTCGCTGTCATCGGCGGCTCCGGCTTTTACGAAATGGATGGCATCGGCGACGTCGAGAGCGTGCGGGTCGAGACGCCGTTTGGCTCGCCGTCCGACGCGATCGTCATCGGCACGCTTGCCGGCGTGCGCACCGCGTTCCTGCCGCGCCACGGCGTCGGCCACCGCATCCTGCCCGGCGAGGTGCCGCAGCGCGCCAACATCTGGGCGCTCGCCTCGCTCGGCGTCGAGTCGATCATCTCCGTCAGCGCCGTCGGCAGTCTCAAGGAAGAGATCGCGCCGTTGCACATGGTCGTGCCCGACCAGCTCATCGACCGCACGCGAGGCGCGCGCCCGTCGACCTTCTTCGGCCGCGGCATCGTCGCACACATCGCCTTCGACACGCCGTTCTGCCCACGCCTCAGCGAGACGCTGTCCGGCGCAACCGCCGCCGCCGGCGTGGCCGCACACCAGCGCGGCACGATGGTCGTCATCGAAGGCCCCGCCTTCTCCACGCGCGCTGAGTCGGAGCTGTACCGGAGTTGGGGCGCCGACGTCATCGGCATGACGGCGCTGCCGGAGGCGAAGCTCGCCCGCGAGGCCGGCATCTGCTATGCCACGCTTGCCTGCGTCACCGACTACGATACCTGGCACGACGGCCACGAGGCCGTCTCCGTCGAGATGATCGTCGCGAACCTGCGCCGCAACGTCGAGCACGCAAAGCGCATCGTCGCCGCGACCGCGGCCACGCTCCCGGCGCGCACCTGCGCCTGCGCCGATGCGCTCGCCACCGCCATCATCACCCCGCTCGACCTCGTTCCGGAGCAGACGAAGCGCGACCTGGCGCCGATCCTCGCGCGCCGCATGGAGGTGGCGCGATGACGCGAGCAGAGCGCTCCGCCGCCGCCGTCGACCGCGCGGACGAGTACGTTATCCGCGCCCTGAAGGACCGCGAGCAGATACGCCGCATCCTTGAAGGCCGCCGCCCCTACGCCGCGTACGCGCTCGGTCAGCTCGAGCCGAACCTCTTCCGCATGACCGAGTGGTGGCTGTCGAGCGGACCGCAGAACCAGGCGCTCGTGCTCCACTCGGCCGGCGGCCTCGGCAACGCCACCTTCGCCATGGGCGAGGCCGGCGCGCTCGGCGCGCTGCTCTCCCTGCACCCGGGCCCGCGCCACACGTTCCTGACGTGCGAGGTGAGCCACCTCGATACCATCCTGCGCAGCTTCAGCCTCGACCAGCGCCAGACCATGATCCGCATGCAGGTGACGGCCGGCACGTTCCGCCCCGTCGCCGGCGTCGACGTGCGGCGGCTCAACGGCGGTGACGCGCGCGACATCAACCGCCTCTACCGCACCGACGGCGTGCCGTCCTTCTACACCGCCCGCCAGATCGACGACGCGGTGTACTTCGGTGCCGAGCGCGATGGCCAGCTCGTCGCCATCGCCGGCACGCACGTCATCTCCAGCGCCAGCGCCATCGCCGTCGTCGGCAACGTCTACACGCACCCGCGCTGCCGCAATCAGCACCTCGCGCAGGCGACGACCGGCGCCGTCACGGAGCAGCTCCTGCGCTTCTGCCGCGAGGTCGTCCTCAGCGTCGACCCGACGAACTTGCCGGCCGTGCGCGCCTACGAGCGCCTCGGCTACGTGGAGGTCGCACGTCTGATCGAGGGCGCCGCCGTCCGCAGCGACTATGTCGGCCTGCGGACGGCGCTGCGCCGGCTCGTGGCGCGCGCTCGGGGCCGCGGCGCCGGCGCCGAGGTGGTGCGCACGGGCGCCGGCTGATAGGAGAAGACGCGCGCCACACAATGCGCGCTTCGATGAGGACGCGGCGGGCAGCGAGGCTCGGCCGTGGTACAGGCAACAGGAAGGACAGACGTGACGACGAAGACCATCCCGCATGACGTGAAGGACCTGCGCCTCGCCGAAGAGGGCGTGCGCCGCATCGACTGGGCCGCGCGCGAGATGCCGGTGATCCGCCTCATCCGCGAGCGCTTCGCCAGAGAGCGTCCGCTCAACGGGCTGCGCGTCGCCGCCTGCCTGCACGTGACGACCGAAACCACCAACCTGATGATCGCGCTCCGTGACGGCGGCGCCGACGTCGCCCTCTGCGCGTCGAACCCGCTCAGCACGCAGGACGACGTCGCCGCCGCGCTCGTCGCCGAGTACGGCATCTCCACCTTCGCCATCAAGGGCGAGGACAACGAGACCTACTACCGGCACATTGACGCCGTGCTCGACCACCGCCCGCAGGTCACGATGGACGACGGCGCCGACCTCGTCGCGCGCCTCCACAAGGACCGCACCGACCTGCTCGCCGGCGTCGTCGGCGGCACCGAGGAGACGACGACCGGCGTCATCCGCCTGCGCGCCCTTGGCAACGAAGGCCGGCTCAAGTACCCGATCATCGCCGTCAACGAGGCGAACACCAAGCACATGTTCGACAACCGTTACGGCACCGGCCAGAGCACGCTCGACGGCATCACCCGTGCCACGAACATCCTCTGGGCCGGCAAGAACGTCGTCGTCGCCGGCTACGGCTGGTGCGGCCGCGGCCTCGCATCGCGCGCGCGCGGCATGGGCGCGCAGGTCATCGTGACGGAGGTCGACCCGCTGCCGGCGCTCGAGGCCGTGATGGACGGCTTCCGCGTCATGCCCATGGCCGAGGCGGCGAAGGTCGGCGACATCTTCGTCACCCTCACCGGCGACATCAACGTCATCGACCGCCACCACATGGACGCGATGAAGGACGGCGCCATCGTCGCCAATTCCGGCCACTTCAACGACGAGATCAACCTCAAGGCTCTGGAGGACATGGCCGAAGGCCGCCGCCAGGTTCGCCCCTTCGTCGAAGAGTTCACGCTCGGCGACCGTCGCAAGATCTTCGTGCTCGGCGAGGGCCGCCTCATCAACCTCGCCGCCGCCGAGGGCCACCCCGCCAGCGTCATGGACATGAGCTTCGCCAACCAGGCGCTCAGCTTGGAGCATCTCGTCAACAACCAGCAGAACATGCCCGTCGGCGTCTACCCCGTCCCGCAGGAGATCGACGCCGAGATCGCCCGCCTCAAGCTGAAGGCCATGGGCGTCGAGATCGACACCCTGACGGACGAACAGCAGCGCTACCTCACGTCATGGGAAAGCGGGACGTAGGTGGCCGGAGCCTCACCCATTCCCTTCAGGGAAGGGGCCGGGGGTTAACGAACCGCGGGTGCAGGGCTTGCCCTGCCCTCGCCGCCAATGATGTAGGGGCGCAGCCTGCTGCGCCCGAGGACGGTACGAGAACCGGAACGGAGGGATCAACATGACGACGACATTCATGAGCTCGCCGAAGCTGTCGCTAACATCTGAGTCGGTGACCGAAGGCCACCCCGACAAGATGTGCGATCAGATCAGCGACGCCGTCCTCGACGCCATCCTCACCGAGGATCCGATGGGCCGCGTCGCCTGCGAGACCGCCTGCACCACCGGCCTCGTCGTCGTCATCGGCGAGATCACCACCGCGACCTACGTCGATATCCCGACGATCGTCCGCGAGACCGTGCGCGACATCGGCTACAACAACCAGCATTACGGCTTCGACTGGGAGACCTGCGGCGTCATCGTCTCCCTCAAGGAGCAGTCCGGCGACATCGCCATGGGCGTCAACCAGGCGCTCGAGGCCCGCGAAGGCGCCCTCGTCGACGAGCTCGACACCGGCGCCGGCGACCAGGGCATGATGGTCGGCTTCGCCTGCAACGAGACGCCCGAGTTCATGCCCCTCACCATCTCGCTCGCCCACAAGCTCTGCCGCCAGCTCGCCTACGTCCGCAAGATGGGCGGCCTCACCTACCTGCGCCCCGACGGCAAGTCGCAGGTCACCGTCGAGTACGAGTACGGGCGCCCGAAGCACATTAACACCGTCGTCATCTCCACCCAGCACGACCCCGACGTCTCGCGCGAGGCGCTCCACGACGACGTCATCGAGCAGGTGATTAAGCCCGTCCTCCCCGGCGACCTCGTCGAGCGGGCGCCGCGCATCCTCATCAACCCCACCGGCCGCTTCGTCATCGGCGGCCCCATGGGCGACGCCGGCCTCACCGGCCGCAAGATCATCGTCGACACGTACGGCGGCATCGCCCGCCACGGCGGCGGCGCCTTCTCCGGCAAGGATCCGACGAAGGTCGACCGCTCCGCCGCCTACGCCGCCCGCTACGTCGCCAAGAACATCGTCGCCGCCGGCCTCGCCGACCGCATCGAGCTCCAGCTCTCGTACGCCATCGGCGTCGCCCACCCGACCTCGATCTCCATCGAGACGTTCGGCACCGGCAAGATCGACGACGACCGCATCCTCGACCTCATCCGCACGCACTTCGACCTGCGCCCCGCCGCGATCATCCGCGACCTCCACCTGCGCCGCCCGATCTACCGCGCGACGGCGGCGTACGGCCACTTCGGCCGCGACGACATCGACGCCCCGTGGGAGCGCACCGACAAGGCCGCCGCCCTCCGCGCCGACGCCGGCGTCCGCGGCGAGCCCGAGGGCGTCCCCGGCGCGTGATCCGCGTTGTCAGCGTATCGTCACAATAGGCAGGGGCGGGCCCGCGGGTCCGCCCCTCGCACATTCTCCTTGGCTTCGCGTGCTACTGCCCCGGCCCGCGCGTCACCGGCGCATCGTCCGCGAACGGCCCGACCACCACCTCCGGCCGCGGCGGGTTCTCCGGTCCGGCGCCCTCCCCGCAGCCACCGTGGCCGCCGTGCAGCGGGGTGAATACGAGCCGGTTCCCCGCGAACAGCGCCCCGTGGTTCGTGTCCCACGCCGGCCCTATCGTCGTGTGCGCGATCAGCTTCGTCGCCCCTGTCGTCAGGTCATACGAGCGGAAGTCGCTGCCGTCGAAGAGGATCGCCAGGTTCGGATCGAATGGCGTAGGGATCCCGTAGCCGTCGATGAACTTCAACGTTCCTGCCGCAAGGTCGACCAGCGCTTCGCGGAATCCGTACGATTCTGTCAGCAGCCGATGCGTCTCACCCACCCATCCGATCGGACAGAAGCCGCTCCTGATCCGGTACCGCGTCACCCCCGTGGTTCCGTCCATGACGTCGACGCGGTCCAGCGGCCCAAACCCCGGTGAAGCCGCCGGCCGGTCCTGCACCTCCGCATACAACAAGCTCCCGTCGGCCGACCACGCGCCGCTTGTCCCGTTGCTGGAGGCGCGTTTCGACCACACTAACCGGCCGTCCCGATCGAGCATGCGAAACTCGCCCTGCCCCTCCTCGATCTGCTTCCACATGACCAGCCGCGCCCCGTCGGGCGACCAGGAGCCGCTGTACGATGCGATGTTCAACGGGGTGACGCGTCCGCTGGTCGTGTCCACGAGAAACGTGCTCTTCGCGCCGCCCGTCGTCAGCACGAGGCGACCGCCGTCCGCGCTCCAATCGACGTGCGGATAGGACGTATCGCTATCGGCGGGCAACGCGGCGGGGCGCTGGACGCCGGCCTGCGACACGTCGGCCAGGGCGAATGCGTCCGCAGTCTGGCCGAACAGCGTGCTGCCGTCCGGCGAGATCGTGAGGAACGGCCCGGTGAACGCGTCCAACCGCGTCCGCTCGCCGCTGCCCGTGTCCAGGAGGTACCAGAGCTCGTGTGCGCCTCCGCCGCACGGAACCGGTCCGGAATTCGCTTTCGGCTCCAGGCACGTGTAGACGACCTCGCCGCCATCCGCCGAGCACCCGCCCACCGTGAAGCTGAACGGTAGCGGGCCGCTGTCGGGGAATGTCGCCGCCGGCACCACCCACCCCTCTGCCTCCCCCGTCTTCGGGTCGAGGAAGAAGATCCCGGCCTGCCCGTCCGCGCTGATCGTCTCTCCCGGCGCGAACGTCACGTGCTGCGGCATCGGCGCCTCGTCAGCCGCTGCGCTTGCCGTCGGAACGGCCGTCACCGCGGCCGTCGCCGTGGTCGCCGTGCCCGTCGGCGACGCCGCCGGCTTCGACGCTCCGCCGCAACCGGCAATCAGCACCGCGCTTGCCGCAAGAACTACGACGATGACACGCACGACCATGCTTGGATCATACGCCCGCCGCGGGCGCCGCGCCCGACGGGTGTCCAACGCCAGCCCGACGGCTGCCATGCAAACCGAAAGGCGGGCAACGCCCGCCTTCGCAACAGTGAACTGTGGACGGTGAACTGCTAACCCCGCCCCCGCCGCAACACCCGCCGCAGCAGCGCCGCCCGCACCGACCGCCACGCCGACTCCATCCGCTCGGCGTCGTCCTCGGACAGCGGCTTGCGACCGAAGCGCGCGCGCTCGTACGTCGCCGCGAGGTAGCCCGCGCCGTTTGTGCCCGGCACCGCGTCCCGCAGCCGGCCCGCGTATTCGCGCGGCGTCTCGCTGGGCCGCGGCCGCACGCCCGCGAGCGTCGCCAGCCGCGCCGTCTTCTCCCAGAACTGCGCCGGCCGAGGCAGCCCCCGCATCCCCCACTCCCACGCCAGTCGCGCTCCGCCCGCCGACACGATGGCCGCACCGGCGATGATCGCCAGGGCGATCAGCCACGGCGACATGCCCGAGCTGCCGCCCTTCGCGGCCGGCTGTGCCGCCGCAGCCGCCCCGCCCGGCGTGATGCCAAGGTCGACGCTCGGGTCGTCCGTGAGCGCCTTGTTCGGCTGGCTCGGCTTCGCCGGCTCCGCTTGTGGCGACCCGGGCCGGTTGATCAGCGGCTGCGACGGCGTCGGGCTGAACTCCACCCAGCCGATCCCCGGGAAATACACCTCCGGCCAGGCGAACGCGTTGCGCTCCGTCAGGTTGAACGTGCTGTCCCCGCTCGCCCGCTGAGCCGGGTCGAGCGCGTAGCCCGTCGCCACCCGCGCCGGGATGCCGAGCGTCCGCAGCATCACCGCCATCGCCGAGGCGTGGTAGTCGAAGTAGCCCCGCTGCGTATCGAACAGGAAGTAGTCCACAGCGTCACGGCCCGATGGCGCCGCCGGCACGTTGTAGTCGATCGGGAAGGACCGCAGGTACGCCTCGATCGCCGCTGCCTGGTCGTACGGCGTCTGCCGGCCGCGCGTGACGTCCCGCGCCTTCGCGCGCACGCGCCGCGGCAGGTTCCACGGTAGCTGCAGGTACTGCTCCCGCACCCACGTCGGATAGTCCCTGCCGGCCGCGCGCAGCTCGTCGAGCGACGCCGTCGTCACGCTGCCGGTGACGGCGTACTCGTCGCCGTTCTTGAAGTGGTCCGTCGGCTTGAGGCTCGAGACGTCTGCGGGGTCGGCGCCCGCCCGCGCCTCCGCGTTGTGGTCCGCCTGCAGCGGCTGCCCCAGGCTGAACAGCACGCCGTTGTTGCCGCCCTCCACCTTCACGTTGATCGTCACCTCTTGGCGCGCGTCCGGCACCGCCGGCGGCTCCACGCCCGTGCGGCTGCCCGCGTTCAGTGGCACGTTGCTGTTGACGTTGATCTTCCACCCTTCCGGCGTGTACTGGTCGAACGACTGCGCACGCAGGAACGCCGCCATCTCCGGCGTGATCTGCACGTTGACCTGCACCGCGTCCTTGCCGCTGAGCGCGATCTTCCCCTGGAACGGCAGCGCGTCGCTCAGGTTGTGGACCGCGATCGGCTTCTTCGCGTTCACCGAGACGAACACGCGCGCCAGCGGTTCCAGCCGGCGCGCGATCGGCGCCGTGAACTGACTCCAGCGCTGGTTCGCCGTGTCCGACCGGTCCGCCAGCGGCATCAGCCACACCGCGAACAGGATGCCGGCCGTCACCCAGAACGTCACATTGAGCACCGACAGGCTGATGAACTCCGGGTAGCGGACGCCGCGCTTCTCCCACTCGCGCTCGCGCCTCGCGACGTTCAGCCGCATCAGCAGCAACACCGCCGCGAACACGAACACCACGAACGCCGGGCTGAACTGCCCCGGGATGAAGCTGATGTTCCACATCAGCGCCGTCCCGCCCGGCACCAGCCCCAGCCACGGGTTGCGCCAGCGGAAGATCGCCCACGTCGAGAAGTACGTGCCCAGCCACATCAGCACCAGCGTTAGCACGATGAACGGCAGCGTGTCCGAGCTGATCCCGTTCTGCGTCGCCGCCGACCACCACGCGTGCATCCGGTCGACCATGTGGTCCGTGCGCAGCGCGAACGACGGCCCCGGCACCACGGCCACGAGCTGCAGGAACACCAGTGTCGCCCCGGCGAGCAGTGCCAGAGGGTGCAGCAGCAGCTCGTTCACCCGCACCCGCGACAGTCCGTAACCGATGATCAGCGCCGAGAATGCGACCGGGTACAGCGACGGCATGTCGTTGACCCAGCGCGCCCCGTCGACCGACGCGACGACGCTCAGCATCAGCACCGCCGTGATGAGGAACGTCAGCCACTCCTCCCACGGCACGAACGACGCGATGCGCTCATCGTTCAGCGCCCCGTCGTCCGCCCGCTTCTGGAAGATGTCGTCCCAGTTCGCGTCCCGCATGCTTCGCTATCCCATCCCCTTCACGTCCCGCATCGTCGCCACGGACACGATCTCTAACATCCAACATCCAACATCTAACCCCCGCCCGCTTCCGCCCTCAGGGCCGTCGCCAGATCGTCCGCTCGCTTCACCATGTACGTGCATACGTCACTCACCGCGAGCGACGCAAACACGCCCAGCGAGCTCTCCGCACCGCCGAACGTGCTCGGCTCCAGCACGATCGCCGCCACCTTGACGCCGCGCACCTGCAGCGCGCCCAGGCCCGCC
>Ga0153916_10000521_pt1 | contig 25840 bp, 16 predicted proteins | sample Opewatmetagenome_FD_109642 | JGI IMG/M metagenome (GOLD analysis project Ga0153916, IMG submission 109642) | Freshwater wetland microbial communities from Ohio, USA - Open water 3 Core 3 Depth 4 metaG | ecosystem: Environmental > Aquatic > Freshwater > Wetlands | place: USA: Ohio, Lake Erie...
ATGTGGTCGGAGCCTGGTGAAAAACCTGCTTGTCTCTCATTGGAGGTCAGAGCCGAGCCTCTTGACCTCTCTACTCCTGCCACGAGTGAGCATGAAACATCCGAAGCACCGCGACTGAAACGCACCATCGCAGGCACGTACGTCCGATGTCCATTCTGCCTATTGCTGCCAATGCTCCGATTCGATGTTGATTATTCCGTCAGACCTCGAAGATGTGGACCCCGAAATACGGTAGATGCACTAACTGACAATCAGTCGTCGACGTTATCTCGTCGTCGTAGAGCACGACAAACACGACATCCTCTTCTCCAGCGAAGTGGATTGGGACCATGTATTTTGGTAGGATCAACTGGATGACGTCGACCACTTCTTCCCTATACATTGTCTGGCAACCGGGTCCCAAGGGAAGCAATGCGAGATCGATTCCTCCAACAAGCTGTTCGTACTCTGGTATGTTCTTCGAGTCGCCAGCATGGAATATGGTGAAACCATCGATGTCTATTATGTAGCTCGTGTAATTGCTCTCTGTTGGATGGCTTGCATTGTATCCCTCAGGGGCGAATGTGTACATATAGAAGGCTGTGATATTAAGTGATCCAACTTGGACGTGATCCATCGGGCTCACGCCGATTCCAGAGAAGGCGGCGATGGCACCTGTCATCATTTCTGGAAACACATTGATAGTTCCTTGCTTCTGGAGCATCTGGACGATAGAGCTATTGTAGTGATCTCCATGGTCGTGGGTTATCAACACAGCATCTGCGGGAAGGTCCGAGTAGTTGGCTGGAAGCTCAACAGGGTCGATGTATATCCGCAATTCGTTCGCTTCAATCATGACACCTGCATTGTAGAGTAGTGTAACCTTGACTGTGTCTTGGGTTGTCGTGGCTGGGATATTGAGCACGTATATTCCGACAGGAATGGCACCGACCACAACTGCAAGGGCCACAATCAGTCCGATCTTTGTACTAGTACTCGATAGCATAGCTTAGGTTTTGATTGTATCCTCAATATAAGAGGCGCCTTCTCAGCATTTAGAGCTGACGAGGGTATGCGTGTCGCTTGTACCATCCATAGAGAGCCTTACGCCGCATACTTGGGATAGGCCCCCCACGACTGTGACCTGGAGCTCCGTGTCGCGAGGGGGCAAGTGCATGAGGCATTCTTATTCTGTGGCATGACCGATGCGATAGGGGCAAGATGGCTTCTTCGCAGGCTTCGAGGTCTAAAACCGGCCAAATGTCAAGAATGAATCGTCTGCCACAGCAGACCTCCTATTCGCTTCTAGCGAGGAATGAAAAGACAGATAAAGCGTCCCGCAAGGTAAGAAGTTTGTTCTCTTGCTAGGAGTAACCGAAAGATGAACATGATAAAGACAAGCACATGGATTGTGGCGCTCATCTTGGGCCTATTAGGCATAATCCTGTGGCTAGTGGACTACGCGGGCTATTTTGCAGGCCTTGGTCTGTGGGGATTCATCCTCCTTCTGATTGGCTGGCTCTTGATGATCATCGCAGTCAGAACTAAGGGTCTATAGGGACTTCGGTCCCTTTCCTTTTTTTCTAGTTCCCTAAGGAATCTGGAAACATATTCGTAGTTCCTTGCTGACCAGAGCATGCGATGTACGTGTGCTCCACTGAAGACACATTCTCCATTTTCTTCAATACTGCTTCTCGTTCGGGGACAAGTTTAAGGACCAGTCTTTGGGTGAAGGTCACCCTACTCTGTTCCCCTGTCGAGGAATTGAAAGATGGTACTGGAGAAACTTGAGCCCAGCATTGTGTGGAGGATTTTCGAGAACCTTCTAGCGAGTACGCCAAGGGAATCAAAGAAGGAAGCGAAAATCAGGGTGGCCATTAAGAAGTGGGTCGCCGATCAGTCGAAAGCAGCTACTATACCCTATGCTGTAGTCGAAGACGCTGCAGGAAACTTGCTTGTCAGGGTGCCTGCCACCCACGGCATGGAATCATGCCCGCCCATTCTGCTTCAAGGGCACTTGGACATGGTATGTGAGACTAACCGCGCGGGAGGGTTTGATTTCCAGAACACTCCGATTCCTGTCAGGATGGACAAGAACGCGGAATGGGTCAGCGCTGATGGAACCACACTTGGTGCAGACAACGGAATAGGAGTGGCCCTATCTCTCGCGCTTCTTGCGGACCGCGGCAAGGACAATGTGCACGGGCCTCTGGAGATTCTGTATACGGTGGATGAAGAGACTGGGCTCACTGGTGCTTTTGCATTGGATCCGAAAAGCTTCGGCATCCGGAGTAGAATGATGCTCAATCTGGACTCGGAGAAGATGGGCTACATTACAATAGGCTCTGCTGGAGGTGGAGACATAGAGCTAACCAAGGAGCTTTCACAAACGAAGCGACCTGGGAAGGATAAGCAGTTCATTAGGTTGAATGTGTCAGGTCTTCAGGGCGGTCACTCAGGTGTTGATATTCATCTTCCTAGAGCAAGTGCCAACAAGATAGTGGCCCGCCTCCTCTCGCTTGTCAGCAGGGAAGTCGGGCTGGGTCTCTGCTATTGGAACGGGGGCACGAAGCATAATGCCATAACAAGGGAAGCGGAGGCGAAGTTCGCTGTGTCTGGTGAGAAGGCAGTACAGGCAGAACAACTCCTTACCTCGGAGAAAGCAGCTCTGTTCGCATACTACAAGAATACTGCAGGAAATGCATCGCCTCTCGAGCCAAATCTGAAGATTGAGTGGGCGAAGTCTGATTCTGCTCCATTCTTCTCCGTGGAGGATTCCTCACGAATCTTGTCGACAGCTAACGCTATTCCTCACGGACCGATTCGATTTTCGCCTGATGTGCCGGGCCTCGTTGAGACTTCCTGCAACTTCGCGATTGCCAAGACCGAAGGGCCGAAAATCATGTTCCATTTGTCGACGCGCAGCAGTGTTGATGCGGAACTGGAGGCCTTACGCAGTTCTTTTGTCGACTTGGCAAAGCTGGGCGGCTGGAGTATTACGAAGCTGCCTGCCTATCCCGGGTGGAAGCCAGAACCCATGAGCAAATTCCTTCAGTTCGTAAAGAGCCACTATGAGTCCGTCCTGCAACGCGAGGTCATGATTGAGGCCATTCATGCTGGTCTGGAGTGTGGGATAATTGGAGCGCGGATTCCGGGAATGCAGATGGTGTCCATAGGGCCTACGGTTCAGAATGCTCATTCACCAGAGGAGAGGCTTCACGTCCCTGATGTGGCAATCTTCTACCGATTGCTGAAGGAGCTGCTGACCGCGTTGCCGGATCTAAAGGCATAATGCGCCGTGGCAGGTCTTAGAGTTGAATCTTGTTTGTTTGATGTCGGATATCGATGATTGAGTCTGAGGCGCGAACGGATGATTTATGCAGTGTTCTCTACCGCGATGGGATACAGCGGGATTGTTTTCGGCGATAATGAGCCCGCGTTGAGAGCCATCAAGATCTATCTCCCTAGTTCTAAGTCATTCATTGAAAGGGCAATCAGACATGAGTATGGTGCCGCGACTGAGATTGAGAAAGCCCTGCCACGACTCTGTTCTCTTGTTCGCGATTTCCTAGAAGGCAACGATGTCACAATTCCATTTGAGTTCGTGGACCCGTCCGTTTGCTACTCATTCCAGCTTAAGGTGCTCAAGGCCGAGAGAGAAGTTCCCCGAGGTACCGTTGCTTCTTATTCTTGGGTGGCAAAGAAAATCGGTTCAGGAGCCGTGCGGGCTGTGGGCAGTGCTCTTGCAAGGAATCCCTTTCCCATAGTCGTGCCATGTCACCGAGCAGTAAGATCCGACGGTTCACTCGGTGGCTTTCAAGGTGGATTGGAGATGAAGAGAAGGCTCCTGGAGTTGGAGGGCGTGCAGTTTGACTCAAGAGGCCGCGTAACCAGTTGTATCCTGAGACCTTGAGTAGAGATTTGTGAAGGGCTCGCGATTCAGATACTGTTGAGTGACCATGACACGGGTGCGACTACTGAGATTGCAGGCTTGACAGGCCTAGTTCCTTAATCTTGGACTTGGGTGGTTTTCCGGTCTTCCTGTCCCATCCCCTGTACTGATACCACTTGTTGAGGTGAGCTTCCACATCGGGCACGTGACCTTCTGATGGCCCCTTCAGAGGTTGAAGAACAATGTCAGGTAGCTTCTCGTTCTTGGGATTGTAGCCCATCCTGAGATTGAAGAGACGCATAATAGTGAATATTCTCTCACCTGCACGCTTCAGGTCATCAACTGAATACGTCCATCCGGTGACCAGAGTGAGGAGCTCAGCGAGCTCGTTTGATGTTATGGGATAGAAATTACACATCACGGCTGAATTGGTAAGGCATCTGAAGTCCTGAAACTTGGCGACTAGATCGGCTTCGTTCGCGAACCTGTCTTGACTATCAATGCCAAACCCCTCGTCTCCTTGACCCATCTGAACATTGTACATATCCGCAGTCATGTGGCATGCTCCTCGGGGAGAAGTTGCATAGGTCATTGCCATACCTGAGAATCCACGCACATCGTGCTGGGCCAATTCGAGCCCGTTGACCTGGGCTGCTAGGTTTCCCACGCCGAACTTGTTTCCGAAGGCAAGGCTTCCCTCAGCCATCAGATTGCCCACACCCTCTCTCTTTGCTATCTTGTGGAGCAGGGCCAAAGCAGAATCAATCTCTCCCCATTCTGGTTTTACGCCATCCAAGTCCTTCGCCGTAATCTTCCCCTGCTTGAACAGGTAGTAAGCGAATGCTACTACGTTTCCTCCCGTTATAGTATCGATTCCCAACAGGTCGAGCTGCTTGTTGGCATAGCATAGAGCCTCAAGGTTGTTATTGAGTAGCTGAGCTCCCATCGTGCCAGTGACTTCGAGCTCGGGACCCGCGAAGCGGCCGGTTGCGTATTTCCCTTCCTTGATTTCGATTACACGACCGCAACCGATGGGACAACGGAAGCATGCTGTCTTGCCGACTAGGATTTTCTCTTTGACCGCAGACCCACCGATATTGTAAGTAGAGAAATCGGGCACACTATAGTAACCGGCCGTAAATGAGCCGTACATATCTGTCGCCATGTCGACGTAGCCCGCAGTGCCCACAGATGAGTACATCATGAATGTGGCAGTATCCTTCTTTTCCTCATTCAGTTGCCTGCTACGCTCTGCGATTTTCGGCTCATCTGCAACTGGCACTTTCCTGTCCGTGCCGTTTACGACAATCGCCTTCAGCTTCTTTGAACCCATGACTGCCCCAAGACCGGTTCTACCCGCCGCTCTGAAGTGGTCTATGATAATGCTCGCGTATTTCACAAGGTTTTCTCCAGCTATCCCAATGCGTGCAATACCGGCGTTCTTGAAACCGGTCTCGGTCTTGAGGGTCTCCCACACCTGCTGCGTATCTTTGCCCCAGAGGTGTTTCGCATCTCTAATCTCAACCTTGGAATCGTCGATGAACAGGTAGACGGGCTTCTTAGACTGGCCAAGAATCATTATGCCATCGTATCCAGCGAACTTGATGTCTGCCCCTAAGTGTCCTCCAAATGTGCTGTGTGCCCACAGTCCCGTCAGTGGTGACTTCGAGCAGGCAGATGTCTTGCTGCCGCAGGGCACCATTGTCCCACAGAAGGGTCCATTCATAATCAAAATAGGATTGGTGGGTCCCAGTGGATCCGTCTTTGCATCGACCATGTCGTAGAGCATTCTGCATGCAAGTCCGGCCCCACCGATGAAATCCCGAGCCATGTCCGGGTCCAACGGCGTGACGGAATTAGCCCCCGAAGCAAGGTCCACTCGCAGAATCTTACCCCGGTAACCTTTCACTTTCTTCGCCTCTTAGAAGTCAACTGGAGTGCCGCTGTACATGTATTCATACATCTTGCGGATTCCACCGCTATCTATGTCCCGCGGGTTCATTGTTATGCTCGAATCCATCATTGCATACTGAACGAGCTTGTCCAGCCCGTCATTGAAGTCCTTCTCGGAGACGCCTGCCTTCTTTAGACTGGTTGGAAAACCAACACTGGCCTGCAGCTGTCTTATCTTCTTAGCGAAGGCTCTTGCAGCTAGCTCAGGATCGGCTTTCTTGATACCGACGAGTGCTGCAAGCTCAGCGTACAGCTTTGCGGTTTCGGGCTTGTCCTTACAGTTGTACTCGATGGTCAAAGGAAGCGACAGACCCACAGCGAGCCCGTGCTGTACTCTGAGTACAGAGCCGAGACTATGTCCCAAGGAGTGCCCGAGTGCGACTTGAGAGTTACTGAAAGACATACCTGCAAGGTCAGCTGCAATCAGCATCTTTTCCCTCGCTTGAAGGTCCGTGAGGTCTGCGACTGATTTCGGCAGCCATTCAAAAACCATCTGAACTGTCTTGAGCGTGCATGCATCCGAGAAGTCATTCTTCCAAACTGAAACATATGCTTCCACCGCGTGTGTGAGTGCGTCTAGGCCCGTGTAGGCAGTGAGTTCCTTTGGAAGCCCTTTCACGAAACCCGGCTCGAGAATAGCAATGTCCGGGCAGAGTTCCGCATTGTTTGTTGCAAACTTGCGTCCGGTTTGATCCTCTCGAATCACGACCGCCTTTGTGGCTTCAGAACCAGTGCCTGCGGTCGTAGGTATGCAAACGAGTCTCGCCTTATGTCGCAGGTCAAGCGGCTGCAGTGGAGTGATGGCTTCGAGCTGAATCTCAGGATGTTCATAGAGAACCCATGCCGCCTTAGCAGTGTCCATGACACTGCCCCCACCGACTGCTATGATTGTGTCTGTGGAGAATCTCCTCATTGCTTCGGCTGCACTCTTTACGCTAGAGACCCTCGGATCTGGTTCTGCATTGTCCCAGATAGCCACAGACCATTGATGGTCGTGCAGTATTTCAGAAATCCTCTCAGGAAATCCAAAGCCCATAACGACCTTGTCCGTAAGAATGAAAGCATTCTTGCCGGACAATTGCTCTAGTTCGGTTGTCAGAGCGTCCTCGCCGAAGACCACTTTTGGTACGCTGAACCACCAGACCATTAGAACCAACCACCTCTCTCTGCTGACTGCTTCAAGCGGTCTTGATATTGTCAGCTGTACATTCAGCGAACAGCCCCTTATATCTAGTGTACCAGAGAGCGCCTACGTTCAACTGGTTCACTTTGTCTTGACTCTCTTGGGCGCAAGCTCAAGCGTCTTCACAGCCTCGTCAATAACGGATGCAATCAGGTCTTTGACAGTAGGAATGTCCTTTATTCTGCCTGTGACTTCTCCACCGAGCATCAACGCAGTTTCAGGTTTCTCACCCATTAGGTCGACGAATCCAGATCGTTCTATCCCAAGGATGTCCTCGTTCGACTCAACCGGCTGCCCAAGGTAGAATCCGGGGATGTCACGCAGTGTCTGTTCAACAATCTGTTCGGAGCGATTGTTTCGGAGAAAGCGCATCGGACCGAACACTCCTCTCCCAACAAGTGTCTGTCTCTCTTCTCTGTCGATGATTGCTTGTTTCCAGATGGGCTCAAAGTCGCTCTCTTGGGTCGCGATGAACCTCGTGCCCATCTGAACACCCTCTGCACCCATGCACAGGGCTGCTGCCAACGTTCTGCCGTCACAGAAACCGCCTGCGGCAACTACCGGCTTCTTGACAGCCTTTGCAACTGCTGGAACAAGAACCGTTGAGTGGACAGGTTCCCACGAAACGTGAGCACCCCCTTCATGGCCTGATGCGATTATCACATCTGCTCCAGCAGCCTCAGCCTTTCGTGCGTGATACACTGAGGGGACCACGTGGAACCAGAGCAAACCGTGTTCTTTGATCTTCGCCCATGGTTTAGGGTTGCCCGCAGAGGTGATTATGACGCGGAGACGCTTTTCGATATCAGAATCATTCTCTCGAGACTCGATCGCCTGCTCAACGAACATCTCAGAAGCGATGGTGAACTCCGAAGCCACCGGGACATTCACCCCAAAAACCCCACCCGACCGTTTCGTCTCCTTGGCAACGGCCTCAATGGATTTCTCAAGGATGACCTTGGGTGGGTCTGTCCCGAAGAGCCGAACTGCATCGATTGGAGCGGCCTCTGGTAGCATGCTTGCGGCCATGCCAATGCTGCTTATGACACCCAGAGCTCCTGCGTTGGATACTGCGGCCGCCAAGGCCTGCGTCTTGTACGGGCCCATCCCACCTTGAAGTATCGGATGCTGAATGCCCAGAAGATCGCAGAGGACTGTGTGGATGGATTTCATGATTGCTGTGATTCAGTAAGCCGCGATTTAAGTCTGATATCTCCTGAAAAGTTGTCAAGAGAGCGATAACGGAGCAATTGGAGTAGTTCCGGGAGTCAGATTGACTTAAAGAAAACAAAGGAGCCGGGAAGAAGATTCTCCGGCTCATTTCTCATCTGGAAACTTCGTGGGTATCTTGACTGCAGTCGCAACGAGTTCCGCTGCAGCCTTTGTGTAGCGCATGACCTTACCCATGTCGCCCTTCAACGTGAATTTGCGGGCCATCAGTCCCTTGATAGGATCTATCTGGCCTGCAAGAAGAAGCTTCCAGTTCTTCAGCGGTCCGGAGTACTCGAACGCCGCCTTCTGACCGGGAGCCGCAAGGGCAACCTTTCTGCAATCGCCGTGCCACAAGTCAATGTACGCGCGGGCGGGCTCCTTGACAGTTGTTCCGTCTGCGTCAATCTGGAAGATGAAATCGCCCTCCCAGTCTTTGGCTGCATCTTTGTATGCCGCATTCTTGTTGAGGATTTCTTGATACTTCTTCAGCCACTGTTCAGAGAAGAAGTCCACCTTCTTTTCGCTCATGGGAATCATCGTCTCTTTGCGTTACTTCAGATGGGAGTAGCCGTGAGAGAAAAGTGTTCTGGCCGATGAGTTTGGTCTACGCGACTCAGCAATCCGACCTTCTCGCATAACCTTTTATCGTGAATGGGCTCGGACGCGCGAAACTCCCTTCTCAGGAGATTGGCGGAATTGACACACGGGAGCAACAGTGACAAGATCCGTGATTTTGAGTTGACCTTGGAAGATTCAGCTCGGCTGGCAGAATGCTTCAACTCGTTCGATGATTCAGACAGCTGGCCGGGCGGCTTCACCGGAGGAATTCCCTTTACAGCTGAACGGGTCCTAGAGGACAAGACAAAGAGGAACGACATCAGGACTCTCGTGGCTTACATAGGTGACAGGATAATAGGACACTGCAATGTTGCTCAAGCAGAGATGGATCCCGAAGCGGCATACGTAGGTACTCTTGGTGTCGACCCGAAGTATCAGGGTCAAGGATTCGGGAAAGCAATGTTGATCGAAGCTGCTGAAACGGCGGCCCGCCTAGGAAAACGAAGAATCGACCTTCACACATGGCCCGGCAACATCAAGGCCATGCCTCTCTACAAACGTGTCGGATACAACTGGGTGCCGAGAACCAGGGTTCTAATGGAATCGTATATCCCGGGGATTCTGAGTTTCCCGCTGTTTGCTGAGTTCTTCAAACGCTATACCTGGCATGAAGTCTTTACCAGAGAGATACATCAGGTTGTTGATGACATAGAGCAAGACGGGCTTGGTGTGTACAGATACTTCTTCAGAGGGCAGAATGATGATTCACTCGACGTCACTGTGGATCGCGAAGCCAAGGGAATCTGCAGCTTCAAGCTTGTCTTTGATCATCATGAGATAAGCGCTGGCTCGAGGCAAGCCTCACCCATAGGATACATTGGTTACGGGCAAGTGGCTGTGCATCTCATAATCTCTAGCAATGACCAACATGAATTGCCTGTAACGGTGAGCGTCGTTCCCACGCAGGATTTGTCGGTTGAGTTGACAGGCGACATGACGGGAATGGTTTCGGCGGGACACCAGTTTGTTTTGGGGGGATTCTACGGAATTCCTGAAACAGCCGAGAAAGTTGACCGCGAGAAAGACCCAACGACCAAAGTCAGGGCGCAAGCCGCTTGGGAAATCACTTTGGGAGATACAACATTCAATCTGTACAGCGGGCTCATCCCGCATCAGGCAATCACGATTTCTTCCAATCCTGTCTACCCTTGCATTTCTCCGGGTAGCCAACCCAAGATGGAGATCGTTCTTCACAATAATCTCATCAGAGTCGTCAAGGGTGAGGTGGTAGTAAGCCCAGCTTCCGGGAAGACCATGTGGTCCCGGGTTACTGAATTCGAATTGGACCCGGATGAGACAAGGGGAGTTGCGCTACAAGTCGCGACGGCGGCAGAAGACGACAATAGTGTCCTTCCATTGCTTGTTTCCGTCTTTGTCTTGGAAGACTCCGAAAAGAGGGCGGTGAATCGAAAGACGTTCAACATCCCGGTCTTGGGAGTCTCAGGAGCAGTCGTGTACGAATCGCTCGACGATTACCTAGTCATCGAGTCCGAGACTTTCAGGTACACGATATCCAAAACACCACCGATGAGCTTTAGGTCGTTTGAAGACAAGACGCAACATAGGGTCGCTAGAGGCTTTTTCCTTCTTCCTTCTGTAGGATACCCATTCCCTTCGGGCGGCAGTGAGTGGTCTCGCAGAGCATTCGACGTGACTCTAGCGAACAACAAGGATTACGCCGAAATCCGGCTGGAAGGAGATTCAATTGAGAAGACCGGTGCAAGGCTTACAGCTATATACAGAGCCTACCCAAGCCGTCAGTATCTTGAGATTATCAACGGGATAACTAATGTAGGCTCTTCAACACTCACCAACTTGGGAGTGCAAACCCAAGGTTGGTTTGAGATGGCTGGGACTAGGATGTATGTCCCCATTAGAGGAAGCATATACGAGCTCGGCTCGATAGACTGGACTGGTGACAGGCAGGTTCCGGACGAGCCAAGCGCCTATCATGAATCGTGGGCTGCCGTGTGCAGTGCTGAAGGTGGATTGCTTGTAGGCTATGCTTGGGACGCTGACGGGCTAGTCAAGGTTGAGCCTCGTCGCTCGCGGAGGGTCACTAGGACCGAGTATAAGCTACCCGACCTCGAACCCGGCGAGTCGAGCGAGAAAACGATCCTAAGGATTGTGACAGGCCTAGGGGGATGGAGGAAAGTGCGTTCACTCTGGGCTCAGCTAAATAACAGGCCCGAGCCCGATATTGATGTGCGGGGGCCGAGGTCTGATCTAGAGTTCAGTGTAGTTCCCAAGTCGTCGAGCTGGGCTGCTGGATCCGGGGCGCCAATCATGATTGACCGATTACAGCAAAATGAGATGGAGATTCGAGTCAGCGTCCTCCATGCTGACTCTATCTCGGGGCAGCTTAGTGTCACTTTGCCTTCAGGTCTTCTCATCAATAAGAAGAGCAGCGTCACTTTCGACATCAAGCGGCTCAACATAGATACACCCTTCACTGCACCGGTAACAATCACAGCGATCAAAGGGGGCGAGTGGATCAGGATTGGCGGCGAGGCCCTGTTCCGTTTCGAGAATAGAGTGGCACGAATTCCATTAGTTGCCATCCTGTACGATTCGACTGCGTCCGTTGAAAGGTCGACTGAAGTTGTAGAAGGAAACACTCTGTATCAGCTGAAGACCGCTGGGAACGGAATTTCGGTCTCGCCTGAGTATTGTGCCAGCCTGGTTCGACTCAAGCTGTCAGACAATGACAATGTCTTCCAGGACCTATTCCCTCATGCTGACCCGTTCTTGTGGACCGATCGACACTACTCTGGTCTGAATCCTATCATAGGAAGATGGGGAACTTGGGATTGGCAATCCGGCCTACTCTTGGAGAAATGGTCTGTATCTGAGGCTAGAGAAGGCCCTTGGGTAGGCTATGAGATCAAAGCTATCTTAGAACATTGCCCCGGTCTGAAAGGTATGCAGTTCAGCATAAAGCACATGATTCTCAAGGGCACGCCGATAGTGCGCTCGGACATCAATGCCCGCAACGGGACGAGCCAGTCGAAAAGGGTTACGATGGGACTCCAGGGCATCGTGAGACTGAAGAACCACCCACAGAGTGTCATATACGCAGTGATTAATAACCGGCGAGTCGCCTACGAACCCTCGATGTACAGAACTGATGTTATACCCGCACCCGAAGAAGGCTGGGCAGTTTTCAAAGAGCCGGAAACGGGTTCAGTTCTTGGAGTCGTAGCCGACTGCAAGACAGATGAAGTGCTCAGTCTTGAGAATGTGAACGAGAATGCTCAGTGGGTCCGGCTTATGGCTCTCAGAGAGTTGGGGCCCGGTGATAATGCTTCGATAGGATGTTACTTCATCACAGCCAAGAATGTGGACGATGTTGTGATGATGAAGAATCTAGCTTCGATAATGTAGGCAGGGATGAATACGAAAGATTCGGCGTCAAGAGCAAGCGTCATTTTACGAAAAGGCTTCTCCTTTCAACCAATGAAACGGCTAATGAGACCAGAGGACCTTATCCCAATCAAGTCTAAGCTCCTAGATAGCGGAATGTCCGTGAACTTCAGAGGAACAGATTATGGCATCATCTATGCTGACGAGGTTTGGAAGGCTACGCCCACCGACACGCGGCGTGCCCTCAAGGACAATCTTGCTATGGCAACGACGATGCATTTGCCAATGATATTCCCCGGTTCCGGGGTAGACTATGATTCGGGTCGTCCTTTGCTTGAGCCTTACTTCATGTTGAACTTCTGGAAGGACATACCATCCGTCACGGAAGCGGACAAGACTGACACGGCAGAAGCAATTCGCAAGTGGTACAGTATAGAATACAGATTTGAAGATCAAGCAGTCGTATACCCATCCCCGGACCCTGTCGAGTCGCCTTGGAGAGCAGTTGTCGGGCTGAGCTTTGGCAAAGACAGTCTGCTCACCTTCGCAGTTGCCAAAGAGATAGGTCTTGATCCTGAAGCAGCGTATGCAGTGGAGCAGAGTATGGCATACGAGGAGAAACACAAGGCCAATCTCGCAATCGGTTTCAAGAAGGAATTCGGAAAGCAGCTGCACATTCTAAAGCATGATACTGGCAAACTGAGAGATTACAGGTATCTAGGTCTCCGTGAGTCAGATTTTGGCTGGGGTCTTCAGTCGACAGAATATGCTCTGGATCTGATACCCTTTGCATACTTCTACAACGCCGAATACATGCTTTTCGGCAACGAGCAGAGTTGTGCCGCGACCTATATGGAACCTGATGGCAATTGGCTCGTGAATCCCTGCTATGATCAATCGCATCTGTGGACGATTCACATCGATCAAATAACACAGGCATTCTCTGGCCGCGTCGTGCGAACGGGTAGCCTAATCGAACCTCTGATGGACATGATGGTACAGCGTATTCTTGCTCATCGCTACCCCGAGATGGCGAAGTATCAAATGAGCTGTTTCACGAGAATTGAAGAAGGCCGGGACTACCATTGGTGCCACAACTGCGCCGTGTGTGCGAAAATGTACCTGCTGTGCGTTGGATCGGGTATCAATCCTGAAGCCATAGGGCTCAAGCAAAATATGCTGCGTGCTGAGAGCAAGCGGTTCTTCACCATGTTTGGCGGAAGATCGGACATGCCTTATGCAAACACGGACATTAGCATCGACGAGCAGATATTCGCATTCTACTGTGCAGCCAAGAAGGGTGCTCAGGGCGCGCTCGTCGACGAATTCAAACAGAGCAAGTTCTACCAAGAAGCGAAGGACAGGGAGGACGAGCTGTTCGAGAAGTTCTGCTCTCTTTACGAGCCCATATCTCTGCCAAAAGAACTGCGAGACAAGGTCCTATCGATCTACAAGGAGGAACTTTCTACATTCGAGATATGAGGACAAGTTCTGGTCGTGAGGCAGGCTAGCACAGTTATAAGTCGGGAAAAAAGACTCCGAGTTGGTCGAATTCATGCGAATAGCGTTGACTTTGAACACACGGCATGAGGATTCCGAATTCGAGGTGGAATACGATCCTCCTCACACGATAGAGCTGATCAAGCATGGCATTGAAGCCACTGGACATGAATACATGTTCATCGAAGCCGATGAGAATGTTGTAGAGAACCTCAAGCGTCAGAAGCCGGATTTGGTATTCAACAGAGCGGAAGGCCTTCGTGGTGATAGTCGCGAGTCTCACGTACCCGCAGTTCTCGAGATGCTTGGCATACCCTATGTTGGAGCCAATGTACTGTCCACCGCTGTGTGCCTCAACAAGGCTTGGACGAAAAAGTGCTTGGAGCACCACAATATCCGGACAGCCGAATTCCACGTTTGCTCAAGCCTCGAAGAAGCCAACAAGATATCTTTCCATTACCCAGTGATTCTGAAGCCCAACGAAGAGGGCTCTTCCATGGGCATAAACGAGGACAATGTGGTACAGGACGTAGCTCACTTTCGTCCCAAGCTAAAGCAGATGCTCAAGGATTACCGGCAGGGCATCCTTATCGAGCAATTCATCCAGGGCCGAGAATTCAGTGTGGGCGTGCTTGGCCGTGCGGGCAGAGAACCAGAAGTGTTGCCAATCCTCGAGATAGATTTCTCCAAGTTGCCGCAACAGGTTGGCAACGTATTTGGCCAGCGGGCCAAAACCATCTACGAAGGGCTCGATCATTACGTCTGTCCTGCAAAGATACCAGCGGCCCTGAAGAAGACACTCGAACAAACATCCGTTGACGTATGTCGTTACCTAGATACGCCCGACTTTGCGAGGATGGACTACAGGATGAACGAGAAGGGCGAGACGTACTTTCTGGAAATCAACCCTCTTCCAGGAATGGACTTCGATATGGACCACAAAGACTTCTCATTCTTCCCCTATATGGCGATGAAGGCAGGATACTCTTACGATGAACTCGTTCGTCGACTCCTAGAGTCTGCGTGCTACCGCTACGGATTGAAACTGTAGCCATCATGATATTTTTTTGATAACGAAGGAGTACTGCAAGGCAATCCTGATGGCCGAGAGAGGCGATTGAATGAAAGAAGCCGGTAAGGATGCCAATGAGTCAAGACTGGTGTGGACACGGCTCGAATCTAATCTCTCGAAGCTCCTTCACAGACGGGTGAGACTCATCTTTCCCTCAAAATGGGACAAAACATATCATAACTGGTATGAGACCCTGGAGCTAGAGGGGTTCAGGGAAGAGCTGCGATACACTCCTGAAGAAATCCTCGAACGCATAGAGAAGCCCGATCTCCTTCTGTTCTTTGTTGTAGCTGAACAGCGGCCGTTAGCAGTTCTACTCAGCTATACGATGGAGGGGGAATGGGAGAAGACACTCTATGTTGATACGATTGCAGTCAGAGAGCAAGGAAAGGGCATAGGCAGAGCAATCATGAATGCTATTATCGAATGGGGCCGTCTCAAGAACTACAGGGCAGTAGTGCTCGATACGGAGGAACAGAACGAGAAAGGACTACCACTCAGGAAGTTCTACGAGAGACTTGGATTTGTGCTAGACGACAGTGATGAGCGCGGAAACCTGACTATGAGGCTTCGACTTCGTTCAGAGACACATTCTTGAGTTTAGGCTGGACCGAGCTAATCTGGTTCAGCTATGTGAAGTCTCGTCCAGTCAGTATTGCGACGAATGTCCCCTTGATGGTTACTCTGGTGTCTGCCAAATCGTGAAGGACTGCAAGAGTACTAGCCGATGCGGGCAGTACGTTGAGGCCTTCTTCTTCACGAAGGAGCCTGGAGAACTCCTGCATACGGGTATCTGATGCATAATCGGCGAACCCGTTCGTCTCATATATTGCATCAAGAGCTTCCTGTCCATCGAACGAATGCCAGTTGGTAAGTGGCTCGTTGAATTTTGTCTCCTTTACCTCGGTCCGCTCGAGATCCAACATCGTTCTGCTCTTCATCAGGAACGATTTGACTATAGGGTTGCCACGTCGAGTGCTTGTTGCGACCATCCTTGGAAGCTCGTCGATCTTGTGGGCCTCGTAGAGCTTCTTGAATCCGTGATAGATACCAGCCAGCGTCGTGCCATTGCCTACTGGACAGAAGACATAATCCGGTGCTCGCCTCATATCCCTGTATATTTCATAGGCAATCTCTGCATAAGCTTCCAGAGAAACCTCTCTAACACCATCAAGACCCGGGTTTGCGTCGAACCAACCCTTCTCTTTGCAGACTTTCGATGAAAGCACAACGACATCTTCGTATTGGCCTTCCTCGTAGTGTATCTCTGCGCCAGCATCCGTCATGCGTTTTACTCGGTCCTCAGGAAGATGGTATCCGGCTGGTATGTAGACGTGCGCAGGAACCTCGCATAGTTTCGCAGCCCAGGCAAGTGCCGTGCCGAAGTTGCCGCAGCTCGCGGCCGCAACAGCAGCTGCCCCTTGCGACTTCGCCAGAGATGCAAGTGCTAGGGCAATCCGATCCTTCTGTGTGCCGGTTGGGTTGTTGCCCTCGAACTTCAGAAAGAGACGTTCGACCCCTGAGTAGCGGGCGAGATTGCGAGACTCGACAAAGGTTGTAGAACCGACAAAATCCTTCCACTTAATCTTGACGCCGTTTCTCTTTGGAACGACGGCCTCAGACGCCCCATCATCGCGGGGCGTATGTTTGCCTTCCTCACCTGACTCCTTTGACATCTTCTTTCCTATGCCCAGCTTTTCCATTCGGATCTTGCTTAGCGAGCTCGCGTCACCACGAGCATTGTCAAAATTCACTCTGTCTCAGCCAGACAATTTATTGGTATCGCTATATATCTTATTCTATAACAACTTTCACTTTCCGAACGAAGATTTCCGTTTGCGAACTCATGAGAGCATGGCAACAACGATGCAGAGATACCTCTTCACATCGAGATGATATTCCATCACTTCCACTCCAACATGAGGGCCCGATGCAACTACATTCTAAGCGAGTCTCTTCATCCTTGCAGAGCACTCAGCTGCTCTTGCGCGGTCACCGTTCTGCTTGAAGAGAGACATCGCAATCTGCCATGTCCTTTTCGCTTCAGCAGTCCTGCGCAGCTTCTCAAGGATGAGTCCTCGCTGGTAGAGATGAACTGGGTTGTTTGGTTCGACAGAGAAGGCGATATCAAAATCGGTGAGTGCCTCTTCGAGCTTGCCCAGTGAGAGATTCAGAAGACCACGTTGATGAGCGATTGTTGGGTTCGTAGGCGCCAGAGTGACTGCGGTGTTGAAGTACTCAAGGGCGGCAGATGGTTCACTAAGCAGTAGAAGCACTTGGCCGCATCTGCTCCAAGCCTCGGCATTCTCGGGGTTGGCGTTGATTGCCCTTTCATATGCTGTCGCCGCTTCCGTGTACGACTTCAAAATCCTGTGGGCATCCCCCTTCCGTATCCATAGGCTCGTATCGTCGGGCTTGACCTCAGCAGCTTTGTCGTAGTAGTAGAGTGCTCTATCATACTCCCTTCGAGCATAAAATGCATCACCGAGAGAGGCTAGAGCGTACGGTTGTTCGCGATCGATGTCTGTGGCTTTCTGAAGAATCTCTATCGCGTTTTCATACTGCCCCACCGATAGGTACGCTTTCCCCAGTTCTGTCAATGCCTTTAGTGAATTCGGGTTGGCTTTGAGAGCATTGTTGAACCATGCTATCGCCCCTGCCCAATCACCCTTTCTTGCCAGGTACAATCCCTTACCGACCAGAGCTTTGTCAAATGCCGAGTCTTGTCTGAGCGCAAGCTCAATGTTCAGGATGCAGTTGTCATAGTCTCCCACTTCTAGCTGGGCCATTCCCAGCGTCACGAGTGCATGGATGTTGTTGGGTGATACTGCGAGTGCACTGCTCATGCAGCTGATGGCGTCCTTCGGTTCGCCGGCCACAAGATATGCGGTGCCCATGTTTATCCATGCATCAACCTGCTTGCTATCCATCCCGAGAGTCACTTCATAAAGGAGGATAGCCCTAGGAAGATCTGCTTCTTTGAAATGCAGATTTGCCAGCTTTGTTAGCAGATTAGGCAGTCTCGCATCGTTCTTGACTGATTCCATCACTCGTTGCAGTTCGTCTTCCAGTTCAGCTAAGGCTCTGCGTTCTCTTGAATCGATGGCTGGTTTTCTTACCTGGTCAGGATCTATGACGCCCGTTATGCCGATTGTCTCCAGCTTGGTGGTAATCGCGGCGAGGATATCTTCCGGATGCACGACCCTGTACCCATCTTTTCATGCCATTCGGCTCTTATCAACTCTGTGACCCGTGCTCCCATCGCGGAACGGTATCCAGAGACCGGCTGATGTTATCAAGAAAGATGGAGCCCCCGGCTAAGGAGCCTTACCGGAGGCCACCTCTATGCGACTATCTTCACGGGTTTCAGATTAACGACTCTGTGTTCGCCAGCCGCTGTATCGTACTCCATGAGCCCAACCAATTCCCCTTGAGCACCGGGCTCCAGTTCAAATTCGATCTCAGCGACACTCCCGAGACCTGACTCAACGCTACCTATGGTTTGACTCTTTATGGTCTCGGTGAGGTCTGGTATCGCCAGCACAACTTGGACGTTCTGCATTGCCGTCTTTGAATCATTCCTGATTACCACCCCGAAGATGACCTTTCCTTCACGTATCTTGTATTCCACAAGTACATCCATGCCTGCTTCGAGGCCCGGGCTTGTTGGCTCCGCTGCTGTCAGGGGAGCTGCTTGTCGATGCATCTTACGGTATCGTCTGGTGGCAACCCCTGCAACGAACAGCGCGACGCCAATGCCTATGGCGGGATATGCCCAATGCACATGAGGGTCGAAATCGAGGTTGTCGGGCAAACCGTCTCCGTCTGTATCTGGATTTAGAGGATTGGTCTTGTATACGAAGATCTCTGCATAGTCTGACAATGTGTCTCCGTCAGTGTCCCAGTTTAGAGGATCCGTGTAATAGATGAGAGCCTCCTGACCATCACTCAGGCGGTCCGTATCTGTGTCGTTGTTGAGCGGATTTGTCTGCCAAGTTATGACCTCCACATAGTCGGTCAACATATCTTCATCCGTGTCCTTTTCTCTGGGATCGGTATCGTATGTCATGACTTCTTGGAAGTCAGACAACCCATCACCATCGGTATCGTCTTTCAGTGGGTCGGTGTAGTCAACCATGACCTCGCTGTAATCACTTAGGTGGTCTCCATCGGTATCATTTGAGAGTGGGTTGGTGTGGAGAACTATGGCCTCTGTATAATCTGATAACGAATCGCTGTCGGTGTCATTGTTCAACGGATTGGTACTGAATACATAAACTTCGGCCCCGTCAAGCAATCCATCACCGTCTGTGTCAGGCTTTAGAGGATTGGTGTCATAGTCATCCACCTCAGGACCGTCGAGTAGATCATCGTTGTCCGTATCTGGGTTCATCGGGCTTGTGTAGTAAACACGGAGCTCTTCTAGATTCTCCAACCCGTCATTATCGGAGTCCCACTGGGAGTCCAATGAGCCAGGATGGGTCATGTTCGTCAATGGGTTCGTACTGGTGAGAAACAGTTCTTCCCAATCGCTCAACAGATCGCTGTCAGTATCGTTTGACAACGGATTCGTGTGGTAGTTGTTGACCTCGTCAGTGTCGCTCAGACGATCCGAATCAGTATCTTCGACCAAGGGGTTCGTCCCGTATTGCTTTACTTCGGCATAATCGGACAAACCGTCAGCGTCAGTGTCTTTCGCCAGTGGGTTCGTAGAATATGTGTGACACTCTTCCCCATTTGTCAACCCGTCACTGTCTTGGTCGTCATTGAGGTCTGAGATTCCATTGCCATTGGTATCCTTGTTTCTCGGGTCTGTCTTGGTCAGCCAGCATTCCTCGTAGTTCGTCAGTAGGTCACGGTCTTCATCGTCTGCACCGTCTGAGACACCGTTGTCGTTGCTGTCTTGGTCCCGTGGATCCGTCTTTGTCAGATGAATCTCCTGCCAATTGGTGAGTCCATCAAGGTCCATATCCCAGTCGGCATCGGAAGTCCCGTCACCCTTGCTGCTGTAACGGAGAGGGTCGGTGAGCGTGATATTTGCCTCTTCCAGGTCGCTGAGCCTGTCATTGTCTGTGTCATTGCTCATGGGGTCTGTATGCAGGACTATCTCTTGCCCGTCGAAAAGCCCGTCAGAATCACTGTCTTCTTTCAATGGGTCCGTGTTGTAAATGTAAAGCTCCTGTCCATCAGTCAACCCGTCACCGTCAGAGTCTGGATTCAATGGCTCCGTTCCAAAGACCTTGAGCTCGTCATAGTCCGTCACACCATCTCCGTCAGTGTCAGCCATCGTGGGGTTCGTGTGGAAGGTTAGTATCTCCTCTCCGTCTGTCAGGTCGTCTCCGTCTGTGTCAATCGCGTTTGGATTGGTTCCATATGAGAAGATTTCATCCCAGTCGCCCAAACTATCTCCATCAGAATCGGCTTTTAGCGGGTTGGTGTCGCTCGTAAGGACCTCATACCCGTCTGAGAGTCGATCGCCATCAGTGTCTAGCAGTGTGCAGTTTGTCTGGTATGCGTATATTTCGAGGAAGTTGCTCAACCCATCGGCGTCTTCATCGTCTTGATCGTCTGGAATTCCGTTTCCGTTTGTGTCAGGATTTGTTGGGTCCGTGTGGCTGTTGAATATCTCATCGTTGTCGGCAAGCTGGTCATGGTCCGTGTCTGGATCAAGGGGATTAGTATGATACTTGTGAATTTCCTCGCTATCTGTAAGGGCATCAAAATCAGTGTCTGCATTCTCGGGGTCTGTACCATATGTAATCTCGTCTCCGTCAATCAGACCGTCGCTGTCAGTGTCGTTACTTGTGGGGTTGGTATGATACACCTTCCATTCTTGCCAGTCCGTCAGGCCATCTGAATCGGTGTCATTCAGACTGGGGTCAGTCCCGAGGTCAATCTCTTCCTTGTCACTGATTCCGTCTTCGTCTGAGTCTGCTTTGTTCGGATTCGTGCCGTAGTTATTCACTTCATCTCCGTCGCTAATCCAGTCCCCATCACTATCCCAATTCGTTGCGTTTGTATGGGATGTGTACACCTCATAGTAATCCGTGAGACCATCAAAGTCAGTATCGTTCTGCCTAGGATTCGTATGATGAGTCACAAATTCGGAATAGTCACTCAAGCCATCGTTGTCCGTGTCCTCGTCAGTAGGGCTTGAGCCCGCAATGTACACTTCCATGCCATCCGATAGCCCGTCAACATCGGTATCTGGATTGGTGGCGTTCGTCTGATATCCATATATCTCAAGACCGTTCGGAAGCCCATCACCATCATTGTCGAGAAGGAAGTCGGACGTTCCGTTCATGTATGTCGAGTATCGCGTAGCGTTGGTGAGGAGGTCGAAGATCTCAGCGTAGTCATCAATGCCATCACGGTCGGTGTCTTGTCTGTGCGGGTCTGTCCTGTAATCGTATTCATCTCCGTCCGTTAGATTGTCACCGTCTGTGTCGGCTTCGAGAGGGTCACAAATCACATTCATTGTCTCTAGCTGACCCGTGCTGTTGTAGAATGACACGATGAATCCAACCACTTCCAGCCCGTCGAAGAGGTTGTCATTATCGGTATCCATGTCACCAGGAGATGTCTTGTAGACATAGATTTCGAGTCCGTTCGATAGACCATCGCCGTCTGAGTCCCAGTCGTAGTCATCTACACCCGGGTTTGTCAGAGGATTAAGGGGGTCGGTCTGAGTGACGTGCACCTCTATACCGTCGCTTAATCTATCGTCGTCAGTATCGTTCGACAAGGGGTCTGTTCCATAAACATACACCTCCTCCCCGTCGGCTAGGCTGTCACTGTCTGTATCATTCGCCTTGGGCATGGTGTGCCATACCATGACCTCATCGTAGTCAATCAGGCCATCCGAGTCTGTATCTGCCTTGATGGGGTCTGTCTTCCATGTCAGTACTTCTGCCCCGTCCCGAAGGCCGTCGCCATCCGTGTCGGGATTAGTTGCGTTCGTGGAGTACACCTGAGTCTCATCGTAGTCGTTGAGATCGTCGCGATCAGTGTCAGAGTCGGTTGCATTTGTGGCGTAGGTCCTGATCTCTTGGACGTTGGTCAGGCCATCATGGTCCTCGTCATCGTTGTTATCCGGAATACCGTCGTCGTCCGAATCTGCCTTCAAGGGGTTTGTGTGCGACTGATAGACTTCCTCGTAGTCCGTCAAGCTGTCTTGATCTGTGTCAGCCACAAGTGGATCCGTTCCTGCTTGGGCCTCGTGAATGTTGTCCAAGCTGTCGTTGTCCGGGTCCTCTTGTCCATCAAGGACTCCATCGTCGTTTGTGTCATTATACAGGGGGTCGGTGCGGCTCATGACTACCTCGAACCAGTTGGAAAGCCCGTCGCTGTCACTATCGTAGTAGTCGTCGCGGGGTTGCCCTAGTCCATGGCTGAAGGCGATGCTGGAGTTCGTCTGCGTGACGTAGAGTTCAACACCGTTGGATAATCGGTCACCGTCGATATCCTCGTCATAGTCTGACACTCCGTTGTCATTTGTGTCCGACTTCAAGGGATTGGTGCCAAGGGTCTTGATTTCATCTCCGTCTTTCACCTTGTCACCGTCAGTATCCGGGTTTCTCGGGTTTGTTCTTACGACTAGCTCCTCGTTGTTTGTGAGGCCATCGAGATCCGAATCTTCCTGTCCGTCGTTGATCCCGTTACCATCGGTGTCAGCAAGTAGAGGATTCGTCCTAGTCATGTATATCTCATAGCCATTCGACAGACCGTCGCCATCGCAATCCCAGTTGTAGTCATTCACCGTGTTGTCGAATGTGTATGCATTGGTGGCATTGAATGCAGGATAGCGATCCACCTCATCCTTGTCCTTTATTCCGTCACTGTCAGTGTCGACAGATGTAGCATTGGTATGGTAAGTCAGGATTTCCAGTCCATCGTTGAGACCGTCGCCATCCGTGTCGGTTAATGTAGCATTGGTGTGCCATACCATTACTTCAGCGTAGTCTGTCAGGCCGTCAATGTCGGTATCATTACTGTTGGGGTCCGTCTTCCATGTATGAACCTCTACTCCGTCAGAAAGTCCATCGCCATCTGTGTCCGGGTTGGTCGCATTGGTTGAATACGTACGAATCTCTTCATAGTCAGTTAGAGTATCGTGATCTGTATCGGGATCGGAGCAGTTTGTGTGATAAGTGGCGTACTCTGCATAGTCATTGAGCCCATCTGCATCCGTGTCGGCAATTCTAGGGCTCGAATGGACTATCATTACTTCCTCGTAATCAGTCAGCCCGTCTCCGTCTGTATCCGATTGCAGAGGATTGGTCTTCCACGTCTTCACCTCTGCCCCATCAGTCAAACCATCGCCATCGGTATCCGGATTCAGAGGGTCTGTGCCAACTGAGACCTCTTTGCCGTTCGTAAGGTTGTCGGAATCCTGATCGTCGTAGTAGTCGCTAACCCCATTATGGTTGCTGTCGGCATCATTCGGGTCAGTAAGAGTCAATCTTACCTCCTGGATGTTGGTGAGACCGTCTCCATCATTATCATCTTGGCTATCAACGATGCCATTACCGTTCGTGTCGGCAACCTTTGGATCGGTATATGTGATGTTGTTCTCTTCGTAGTCAGTCAGTTGGTCACCATCTGTGTCCGCTTGGTTGGGGTTCGTTCCAAGGTAGATTTCCTGCCAATCGGTTAAGCCGTCACTATCCGAGTCGGCATTGTTGGGATTCGTTCCGTACGTGATGACTTCAGCAAAATCGGAGAGGCGATCGCTGTCAGAGTCCGCCTCCAAGGGGTTTGTTTGATACTGAAGGACCTCTTGGCCGTCTGTCAGGCCGTCTCCGTCTGTGTCGGGGTTGTTCCACTCAGTCTCGTCTATCAGGGTTTCCCTTGCATCCGCAAGACCGTCCTTGTCATAGTCTAGTCCATACACTATGACAGTTCCGCCATTTGTGCCTGCAGCATATTCCGCTTTTCCGTTTCCATCCAAGTCACCCGTGGCCACGATACCGAAAAGACCAGTGACAGTTGTCTGATTGACTAGGTATCCAGATGAATTGTAGAGCGATAAGGCACCACCATCAGATGCTGCAAGCACTTGATTGTTGGAGAGTCCGCCCACATCGGCCAGCTTGGCTGCCGAAACCTGCGCTCCTAATGACTTGTTCCACATCAATGACCCAGACGAGTTGCAGACCCTGAGTTGGTTTGCGGATGTCCCGAGTGCAAACTCGTTGTAGCCGCCAGCTATGACTTGGCCAATAATCAAAGATGTAATGCTGCCGCTGACGGATACTGAGTATGCGAGTGTGCCATTTCTCCAGTAGACTTCAAGCGTTCCTCCGCTGCTTCCAAGCACAGCTTCCTTGTCTGTGTTGCCGACCAGATTACCGGAACCCAGGGCAGTGATCGAGTATACACTTGTTCTTTCAAAGGAGACTGTACCACCACTCTCCAGGAGTGTCAGCCTTTTTCCGTCGGATGCTGCTAGGATTTCAGCGCTTCCATCGCCGTCGAAGTCGTCAGCCACCATATGGCGTACGCGGCCGTTACTAGTGTAATTCCATAGCTGAGTACCGCTTACCGCATATGCGTAGACTCTGTTGTCATCGCAGCCGACTACGAGTTCACCCCTAAGGTCGCCATTCAAATCTGCAGGCGCTACTGCTCTCACGGCGTTTGGAAGACTCACGTTGGTAATGATAGTCTGGCTGCCACGTATGACGACAAGACCCTTGGAGGTACCTACCAGCAATTCCGTCTTTCCATCAGTATCGACCTCAACGGACTCTATCGAGTATGGTGTGACCCCAAGACTGATTTCCCAGAGCTTGGTCCCATTATCCGCAAAAAGGAAGAGCGTGCCATTCTGAGTAATCGAGGCTACTTCATCTCGTCCGTCTCCGTCAACATCTGACAACGTAAGACCGACAACTTGGGAACCTGTGTCGTTTGACCACACTAATGCGGTCTGAAACGGCGGCAGCGCCGATACCACGTAGGATGAACGAGGCTCACCTGTACTGAAAATCTGCGGTTGCATATCTGAAGCCGAGGGTTGTACAGCAAGCGCAAGACATACAATCGCAACCAGCAGCAGCAATTGACCTGTTCTCAATGTGGCGTGCCTCCGTTTTCCCTTGCCTTCCACGGTTTCACTTGGAAGTAGTCGAAGAAATCTGCCTCGACAATTGAAATCTCGTCGAAGGGCAGTTTCATCTCGTTGAGCCTCTGAACAATGTATATCATCCTTTCTCTGGGATCATCAACAAAGAGCTTCACTGCATTTCTGCCAGCTCTGGCCCAGTATTTTATCCCTTCAAGGGCAGTTACTCTGTCAAGTATGACAGACGACATTCTTGGCAGGACGAGTCTGATGCTCTCGCCTTTTCCCGGTAGGGTGGATATCAGTTCTGCTGGTGTACCGAATTGGCTGACGTTGCCGCCTTCGAGCAGACACACGCGTGTGCAGTAGTCCACAATCTCGAGGTCGTGACTTATGATTACCATTGTCGTACCTAGTTGGAAGTTCAGCATTTTCAGGTAGTTCAGTGTCTCATGACGGAGATGTGCATCAAGCCCTGTTGTCGGCTCATCCAGAAGGAGCACGGGTGGGTTATGTATCATTCCGAGGCATATTGAGACCCTTTTCCTTTCTCCACCAGAGAGTTTCTCGACCTTCTTGGTCATCAAGTCTTCATCGAACCCTAGGATTTTGAGTATGCTACGAGCGCGTTCTTCAATCTCCTTCGGTCTCATTCCAAAGCAACGACCAAAGAACTGAGCATTCTCGATGGCAGAGAAATCGTAGTAGAGGCTCAGGTGCTCCAGCTGAGGGACATAACCGACCAAGAGGCTGATGAGCCTTCTTTTCTTCGTCACATCATAGCCGCCAACAAATGCCTTCCCGCCGGTAGGTTGTATCTGTCCTGTCAAAACTCTGAGCACAGTCGTTTTGCCTGCGCCGCTTGCCCCGATGACCCCCAGGAAGTCCCTCTTGTTTGCGAAGAACGAGACGCCTCTGAGTGCGAAGAGTTTCTTGAATGCGACTTTCAGATCTATTATGTCTATTTCACGCTCAGGGGCCGCACTCATTCTACACTCCTCC
>Ga0153916_10000522_pt1 | contig 25834 bp, 22 predicted proteins | sample Opewatmetagenome_FD_109642 | JGI IMG/M metagenome (GOLD analysis project Ga0153916, IMG submission 109642) | Freshwater wetland microbial communities from Ohio, USA - Open water 3 Core 3 Depth 4 metaG | ecosystem: Environmental > Aquatic > Freshwater > Wetlands | place: USA: Ohio, Lake Erie...
CACGGTCAGCGTGATCGCGCCCGGCTTCCAGGCGACCGCCGATCGAGACCTGTACACCGGCCTCTTCCGAGTGATGTGCGTGACGCCGCTCATCTTCGCGGCCTCGATCGCCCTGGGCGAGGTGCTCGTGGCAGACCGTCGCTTCCTCTTCTACGGCCTCGCTCCCCTCCTCTACAACGGTGGGATCGTGGCCGGATCAGTGCTCTTCGCCGGTTCACTCGGCATCTACGGGGCCGCACTCGGCGCGGTCCTGGGAGCGTTGCTCCACCTCGGGATCCGGGTCGTGGGGATCGGGAGAACCGGGTTCAGGATCCGAGCCCGCCTGGCGGTTCGGACGGCCGCGGTACGGGAGTTCATCCAGCTGATGCTTCCCAAGATGGCCAGTCATCCGGTCGATCCCCTGACGTTCCTCTACTTCACGGCGCTCGCCACGCGGTTCGGCGCCGGCAACGTCAGTGCCGTCAGCTTCGCGAGGAACTTCCAGTCCGTGCCGGTCAGCCTCATCGGCGTGTCGATCGCGGTTGCGGCCTTCCCCATCCTGTCGGCGGCTGCGGCGGCAGGCGACCGGCCCGCCTTCGTGCGGATCCTGACCACCAACCTCGCCACGACCGGGATCCTGACTGGCGGCGCGGCGATTGCCTTGTTCGTTCTCAGCCGGGTCGTGATCTCCGTGCTACTCGGCGGCGGGGCCTTCGACACCGAGGACGTGGCACTCACGGCCGGGCTGCTGGCTGCGTTCGCCGTCTCGGTCCCGCTCGAGAGCCTGACCCACCTCCTGGCCCGGGCCTTCTACGCGACCCACAACACGCTGATCCCGGTCATGGCGTCGGTTGCCGGGCTGATCGTGATCGTGATCACCGCCGAGGCCCTGGCGCCGATGGTGGGGGTCACCGCCATCCCGATCGCATTCACGGCGGGAAGCCTGACCAAGGTGACCCTCCTGATCCTCCTCGTGGGGACCCGAGTCCGCCGGATCGGGATCAGTCCCCCGCGCTGACCTTCATGGTCGGCACGACCGCGACGAACAGGCCGTCGCGCTTCGGGTAGTGGCCCTCGGGCCGCTTCCAGACGAGGAAGTTCCTGACCATCTCGCTGTTGTCCTGGAAGGTCCCCGGCGGATCGGACGGGCCCCAGATGCTCGACACCCGGGGATACCACGGATCCACGATGTACGCGCCGGCGACGGTCGCGTCCGGGAAGACCGCAGGATCGGCATCCGCCCGAAAGCCGGTCATGACCCAGGTGTGGGCGCCCCGCCAGGCCAGCAGGATGACCGGCGAGCCGGTCGATTCGATGGCGCTCGCCGCGTCGCGCAGGGCATCCTGTCGCGTCTTGTAGGCGTGGACCTCATACCCCGGCGCCCCGTACGCGTCGAGCGCAAGGGCCATCGCGGCCGGTCCCCAGTCGCCGTTGTGGCTGTCGGAGTAGCTCTCCCATTCGTGCACCCGCCTCTGGAGCTCGCGCTGGAAGTCGACCGACGTGTCCGCCTTGCCCAGGAACGCGAGCGTGATCTGGACGCCGGCCGGCGAGCACCAGGTGTCCTTGACCTCCGAGGCGAAGATGCCCGCCGGGTCGACCGCGATGTCGACGTCGACCGGGACGCGAGCGGGAGTCGGTTCGGGGGTCAGCTCGAGGGACGCGGTCGGGGCGGTCGAACCCGTCGCACCGGCGGTCGCGGATGGCGCCGCAGCCGCCGTCCGTGTCGGGCTCGGAGCCATGGTCGCCGGTCGCGGCGTGACGAGGACCGTTTCGACGGTCGCCCGGTCGGGGACAGGACCGGCGATGATCCTGTCGATCCTGGCGACCGCTCGATCAAAGAGCCGACCCGCTCCGAGGGCGTCGGTCGCCACGGCGAGGCCCCCGAGGGTCACAAGCACGACGGCGATCAGGGCACTCCACCTGAGGGACGGGCGTCGTCGTCGAGACCTGGGTGGACGGTACGCGGCGGATGACATGCCTGGCTGGTTTCCTCAGTTGACCGATGCGCCGTGACGACGAACGACGGGCGCCCACTGCGACGGCCCCCCGGGCCGCGTGCCAGCCTCCCACAGATCAGCCGATGCTGTCGCGCTCCTGTCCCGGTCCCGCCCCGTGTCGGTCAGTCGCCGCCACCGTTGCCATGTCCGTTGCCGTGACCTTTGCCGTGATTGCCCGGGTACCGATCCGCGGGACCACGACGCGGCGTGGGATGGCACGGTCCAGGCGGCCGCGCGCCTTACGGTCGCATGTCAATCGGCGCCGGTCGTCCCGCGCCCGGGCGTTACGGCTCGAGGTCGAACGCCCGGACGTGGCGCGGCCGAAAGACGGCGATCGGCCGTCGATCGAAGGTGGCGATCCGATGGACGCCGAGGCGCTCCGCGGCCGCCACGAGGAGTGCGTCGGCCAGGCGCGGATGATGCTCCGCTGCCGACTCGAGCAGATCGACCGCCCGGACCAGATCCGTTTCGGTTGGGGCGACCAGGCGAATCGCACCGCCGCTGATCGATCGCACCAGGGCGACCGTGGCGGCCACGCCGAGCTCGCGCTGCAGCAGGACGTCGAGCTCTGCGAGCGTCAGTGCCCCGAGCAGGAACGGCTCGTCGGCTCGGCCGAACCAGGCGACGGCGGCCGAGTGGTTGAGGTCGGCGCGGTCCGCCGCGGCCAGCACCATGCTCGCGTCGAGCAGGATCGCCATCGGGTCGCGTCAGCTGCCGACGAGCGTCAGTGATCGTCGCTGTGGCGGCGACCGACCTCGCGACGCACGATCGAGCGACCGTCGAGCGACAGCCGGCCGTGGGCGCTCCTGCCGACGGCGAGGAAGCCCAGCTCGGGCGCCTCCTCGTGCTCGGCGAGGTACGCCTCAAGGGCGGCCGCGATCACGGCCGTCTTGGTGGTTCGAGCCCGATTGGCGTGGCGCTCGACCCGCTCCAGCAGGTCGGCGTCGGCGAGGATCGTGGTCCGGCGGGTCGGCATATGCCGGCATATATGACAGGGTGGCGTGATGGCGTCAAGCCGTGCGACCATCCGCGCACGCCCTGCCGCCATCCAGGAGGTTCCCGTGGACCGCTTCGAGCCAAACCTGCGCATCCCCGGGCCGACCGGCCTGCCGCCGACCGTTCGCGAGGCCGGTGCGCGCCAGATGATCAACCACCGCGGGCCTGAATTCGCGGCGATGCTCGGGCGGATCCTGTCCGGGATGAAGCCGTTCTTCGGGACGAACAGCGATGTCGCGATCGTCACGACGGCGGGCACCGGCGGCCTCGAGGCGGCCGTCGTCAACACGCTGTCGCCGGGTGATCGCGTGCTGGGCGTGTCCATCGGCTCGTTCGGCGACCGCTTCGCGAAGATCGCCCGGACGTACGGCGCCGACGTCACGAAGCTCGACGTGGAATGGGGCCAGGCGGCCGACCCCGCGATGCTGCGTGCCGAGCTCCAGCGCGACAACGGCTACAAAGCCGTCCTGCTGACCCACAACGAGACCTCGACCGCCGTGATGAACCCGATCCCGGAGCTGACGGCGGTCGTCCGCGAGCTGGCGCCGGATGCCCTGATCCTGGTCGACAGCGTGTCCGGACTGGGCGCCGTCCCGTTCGAGATGGACGCCTGGGGCGTGGACGTCGTCGTCACCGGCTCGCAGAAGGCCTGGATGTCCGCGCCGGGCCTGGCCATGATCGCGGCATCGCCCCGCGCCTGGGCCGCGATGGAGACCACGACCATGCCGCGGTTCTACCTCGACCTGCGCGCCCATCGTGACAGCCATGCCGCCGGGCAGACCCCCTGGACCCCGGCGATCGCCGTCGTCTACCAGGTCGACGAGGGGATCCGGCTGATGCAGGCCGAGGGCGCTGCCGGCGTCTTTGCCCGGCATGAAGCGTGTGCCGCGGCGGCGCGCGCCGGTCTCACGGCCCTCGGCTTCGAGCTGTTCGCCGATCAGCGGTTTGCCTCCCGCACGGTGACGGCGGCCTTCGTCCCGGACGGCCTCGACTGGAAGGCGTTCAATGGCGAGCTGAAGCGGCGCGGGCTGGTCCTGGCTGGCGGCCAGGGCAAGCTGACGGGCAAGATCTTCCGGCTCGGTCACCTCGGCTCCGTGACCATCGAGGAGATCCTGGGCGCCATGAGCATGCTCGAGTTCGCCTCGATCGGGATGGGCCGCGCGGTCCGCCCGGGTTCCGCGGTCGCAGCTGCCCAAGTCGCCGCCATCGAGTCGTACGGACTGGCGGCGCCGGCAGCAGCAGCGGCGGCCGGCGCATGAGGATCCTCGTCGCCGAACCGATCGCCGCGGAGGGGGTGGCCCTCCTCCGCTCGAGCCACGAGGTCGACGAGCGACCGGGCCTCGCGCGCGACGAGCTGTGCGCGATCCTGCCCGACTACGACGCGCTGATCGTGCGCAGCCAGGTCCAGGTGGACGCCGGGCTGATCGCTGCCGGCACGCGGCTGGTGGTGATCGGCCGGGCGGGGGTCGGCGTGGACAACGTCGACCTCGATGCCGCAACGCGAGCCGGGATCATGGTGGTCAACGCGCCGACCGGCAACACGATCGCGGCGGCCGAGCACACGTTGGCGCTCCTGTACGGGGTGGCGCGGCGGACGGCGGCGGCCGATGCGTCCGTCCGGCGTGGCGAGTGGAAACGGGCCCAGTTCACGGGTCTCGAGCTGCGTGGCCGGACGCTCGGCATCGTCGGTCTGGGAAAGATCGGCCAGGCGATCGCCGCGCGGGCGCTGGCCATGGAGATGACGGTCCTCGCGGTCGACCCGTTCGTGACGGCCGAGCAGGCCGCCAATCACGGCGTGGAGCTCGTCTCCTTCGACGAGCTGCTCGCCCAGGCGGATGTCGTGACCGTCCACGTCCCGATGACGCGGTCGACCCGTGGCCTGATCGGGCGCGAGGCGATCGCCAAGCTCAAGCCCGGATCGATCGTGCTGAATGTCGCCCGAGGCGGCGTCGTGGACGAGGCTGCCGTGGCGGAAGCGCTGCAATCGGGCCATCTCGGAGGCGCCGGCATCGACGTCTTCGAACACGAACCGCCGACCGGCTCGCCGCTGCTTGACGCGCCCAACACGCTGCTCACGCCCCATCTCGGCGCATCGACCGCCGAAGCACAGATCCTGGTGGCCGAGGAGGTTGCGGCCCAGGTGCTCGACGTGCTCGACGGTCGGAGTGCCCGCTATGCCGTGAACGCGCCGCTGCTGACACCGGAGACGGCCCGGGCGATCGCGCCGTACCTGCCGCTGGCTGAGATCCTGGGCCGCTTCTTCGCGCAGTTCTCGCGCGGTGGCGTGCGCACGCTCACGCTCGAGATCGCCGGCGAGCTGGCCGAGCACGACGGCACCCCGCTCACCGCGGCCATGCTGCGCGGCCTGCTCGAGACGGCGACCACGGAGCGGGTCAACCTGGTCAACGCCGGCGCGCTGGCCAAGGCACGTGGGATCACGGTCGTGGAGCGAAAGACCCCCGACGCGGGCGCGTTCGCCGCCCTGCTGACGCTGTCCGGGGAGACGGGTGGCCGGACGACGGTCGTCGCCGGGACGGTGGCGGCCGGCGAGCCGCGGATCACCCGGCTCGACGACTACCGCCTGGACATGGCGCCGGCCGACACGATGCTCATCACCCGCCACATGGATCGCCCCGGAACGGTCGGTCGCGTCGGGATCATGCTCGGCGAGGCCGACGTCAACATCAGCGCCATGCACCTCGCTCGCACCCGCCCGCGCGAGGATGCCCTGATGATCCTCGCCCTCGACGACGACGTGCCGGAGTCGGTGTCGGAGGCGATTCGCAGCCAGGAGGCCGTTCGCGACCTGTGGACGATCCGCCTGGGAGGCACTCGCTGAGCGTGCCGCCGGCCGTCCCGGTCCCCGACGGACTGGACGCCACCCTCGTCCTGGTTCGCCATGGGGAGTCCGTCCTCATCACCCAGGAACGCTTCCAGGGCCAGAGCGAGACGCCGCTGTCGCCGACCGGGCTCCGCCAGGCCGAGCTGGTCGCGCAACGACTTGCCCACCCGCACGACGCACCGGCGCTTCCGGTTCCAGCCGGCGAGCTGCTCGAGATCGTCCATTCGCCGCTGCAACGAACGACCCAGACCGCGGGTGCCATCGCCGCCGCCATGGCATCGAGCGATGCCGTGGCGCCGAGCCGCAGCGGCGCCCGAGCGATGCGGCCGGAACCCGGCTTCCTGGAGATCGCCCAGGGGGTCTGGGAAGGGCTCCTGGCGACGGAGATCACCGAGCGCTACGGCGAGGAGCTGGCGGCCTGGCGCGGCCGGCCACTCGAGGCCTGGGCGCCGGGTGGCGAGTCGCTGCAGCAGGTCGCGGAGCGGGTGCGACCGGCACTCGCTGCGGTCCTGGGCCGGCTGGCCGAGGGGCGTCCGCCGGGAACGCACGACCGGAAGCAGGTCGCCAGCTACCGCGATCCCCTGCCCGACCACCCGTGGTCGATCGTCGTCGGGCACGACGGTGTCTTCAAGGTCGCGCTGCTGACCCTGTTCGACCTGCCGCTCGACCGGTTCTGGATGTGGTCCATGGACTTGTGCGGCATCAGCGTCGTCGAGCTGCGCGCCGGCCGTCCCGTGCTTCGCGCGCACAACCTGACCGCCCACCTGGCCGGCCTGCTCGACGACAGCGCCCAGGCCGAGCTCGACGAACGGAGCCGCAGCGGCGCCCTCTGACGCGCCGGAACCTGTACCTGGGTCGCCCCGAGACGTTCGAGCCGAAGGCGCGCACGAGCACGAGAGCGAGCGCACGTCGACGTGCGTGAGCGAGCGCGCGCAGGGCGCAACGTGCGGATCGGGCGACCCACGGCGACCTACTTGCGGCGCGGGCGGTCCTTGCGGCGGAAGGCGAGCCTCAGCAGGCTCAGCCGCAGCCGGCGTTGGGCCGCGCGTAGGGCGGCGAGGCGATCCGCGCCCAGGACTCGCTGGCCATAGGCCGACTCGACCTTGGCGACGGCCACCGTCTCGAGCTCCGGACGCGAGGCCGGCAGGACCTCACCGAGGGCCCCGGTGAACTCGTAGACGGTCTGCGTGGGACGCGGCCCGAACCCGAATCGAGCGGCCAGCCGGGTGACCGTCCCGTATGCCATGTCGGCCGTCGTGCCAGCGCGCGGTCCCCGCTGCCAGACGATGAACGCCAGGCCGCCGAACGCGAGCAGCAACAAGACGCCGACCGCCACAAGAGGGCCGAGTGAGGTTCCCCTCGACCGACCAGGAACCGAGCCGCTGGGTTCGTTGGCGAACGGATCGGTCTCTGGCGGACGAGTCAGCAGGGCGCCGCCGCCGCCCGACGCCGCGGCGCCGGACGCAACCGGGCGCCCGGACGGCAACGGCGCCAGTTGAGCGACCCCTCCCCCGGTCGGATCGAATGTCACCCAGCCGATGGTCGGAAAGTAGACCTCGACCCAGGCATGCGCGTTGCTGTTGAAGACCCGCTCCGTCCCGGTCTGCCGGTCGCGCGAACCCGGCAGGAAACCCAGGGCGATCCGGGTCGGCACGCCGAGGTCGCGCAGGATCACCGCCATCGTCGCGGCGTAGTACTGGCAGAAGCCGCGCTTGAACTGGGCGAAGCATTCGACCGTCGAGATCCCCGCGCAGTTGATCCCGCGGACGTCGGTGTCGTAGGTGAAGGCGCTCGAATGGAGCTCCTTGACGATCGTGGCTGCCAGGTCGTACGGCGTGTTCGACGGGGATTCGGCGACGATCTTCGCCTCGAGCTCCCGGGCGAACGGTCCGAACTGGCCGTCGGCGACCCCGAGATACAGGCTCCTGACCTCGGGTGGATAGTCGCTACCGGCGGCGCGCAGGAGCTCCTCGTTGAGCTGCCCCGGCTCGGTGCCATCGACCGGGACCAGCGCCACCACCCGGTAGGGTCCGCTTCCGCCGTCACGATCGGCCGTGGCGAAGTAGCCGTCCTTCCCGGCGACCGTCAGCTGCGTGTTCTCGTCGATCCTGTCCGGTGTCGCGGGAGAAACGATCGTGGAACCGCGGAAGTCCGCCGGCGTCACCGTGAAGGTCAGTTGCTTGCGTCCTTCGGGCGCGACGCTGTCCGCGTAGCCGGTCAGCAGCGATTCGCCTGCGGGCCGCCCCACGGTGGTCCGGTTGGTCTCGCTCCAGCCGTTGAGGTCGATCTGGTCGTACGTCGCCGCTCGCCAGTAGTAGTCGGTGTCGTCCTGGGGCGGCAGCTGGACGGTGAATGCAAGCGACGAGTCGGTCGTCCACACCTGCTGGACCGCCGCGGTCGAACCGAACGACACCCCGAAGGATCGATTGGCGCCACCCGCCGGCAGGAACCGCTGGATGGCGCGCGACACCGACAGCAGGCTGTCGCTCACGCCGTCCCAGGCTCCGGCCAGCGGCTTCGAGGCGGCCGTCTGGGTCAGGACCAGCGCGCCAACCACGGCCACCGACACGAATGCCGTTCCGCCGCGCAGGTAGACCGACGAGATCGAGGCGGGATCGCCGATCCGCCGGCGGAGCCACTCCGACTGCTCCTCGACGACGTGCCCGCGGATCAGCAGGAACAGGGCGGCCAGGCTGTAGATGACCAGGTAATAGAGCTGGTCGTTAATCGTCAGGGCCATGTTCCCGATCAGGAGCAGACCGACCACGGCCACCGCGCTGAGCGGGCGGTGATGACCGAAGATCGCATAGGACGCGAACATCGATGTCGCCCACACGAGCAGCCCGAGCGTCAGCAGGTAGTGGAGGTACTGGATCGTCGAAGCCTGGTTGTGGACGACGAGGTCCGAATACGATTCCGTCACCGCCGCGGCCGTGGCCACGTACATGTCGTGGAGGGAACCTCCGTCCGGGAACGCGATCGAGCCGGTCAGCAGCGGCACGATGAGGGCCGCGAAGATCGAGCCCAGCAGGTAGGTCAACCAGCGACTCCAGCCGACCTTGGCGCCGACGAAGCCGGCCAGGACGCCGCCGAGCACGGTCCACTGCAGGAAATCGAGCCAGTTGGGGCGACCCAGCACCCAGCGCGCATCGTCGAGCGACCAGGCGAACGTCAGGCAAAGCAGGAGCGTCAACCCGACGGTCGACCAGCCCTCGGCCGGCGCGAGCGGGATTCGCCGGTTCATCGGATCAGGAGCTCGCCGAGCGGGCGACCCGGCGTGATCGTGAACGAGGGGAGCTCGTACTCGGCCAGCGCGTGACGGAGGGCCCGTGCGCGCTTGACGACCTCCTCGCTGACCTCACCGGCCGGGGCGGCTCCACTGCCCAGGATCGCCTCGCGACTGCCCACGAACCGATCGAAGGCGGTCGCGTCAAGCGACAGCACCACGCAGGCCACTCCCCTCCCGCGAAGTGAGGCGAGCGGACGCACCCACGACGGGTCGAGCGACGGCGTGATGACGACGGCGGTCATCCCCCGGCGCAGCCGGCCGACCGTCGCGATCAGCGTCTCGACCAGCGGCGTGTTGCTGTCGGCCTCGACCGAGGCGAGCAGTTGCATGATCTTGAGGTGCTGCCGACCGCCGCGGTCCGGCGGCAGGAAGGCCGTCCGCCCGACGTTGACCGTCATCCCGACCGCCCGCCCTTCCCGGAGCGCCTTGTCGGCGATCGAGGCGGCAGCCCGAACGGCCGACTCCACGGTCGAGTCGTCGCCACGTCCGGTCTGGATGCTGCGCTGGAGATCCAGCACGATCCAGGCATCCGCGGTCTGCTCCAGGTCGAACTCCTTCACCTGGATCTCGTTGTGCCGGGCGGTGCTCTTCCAGTGGATCCGGTTCATGCTGTCGCCCGGCGCGTAGGGCCGGACGGTCGTGGCGAGCGGTGTCGTCTGCAGCGTGCGAACCGGCGCCACCCGGCTCCCCTCGAGAGCGGCCGCGGGCAGCCGCCAGCGCGGCAGCGGCTCGAGGCGCGGATAGACGACGACCGAGACGCCCTGGCCGACCGTCGCCGAGGCCTCGAAGAAGCCGAACGGATCGCCGGTCCGGATGTGGAGCGGCTCGATCCGGAAGTGACCGCGCCTCGACAGCGGGATGCGGATAAGCCATGAACGCTCGCTGCGGCCGCCCAGCGTGATCGCCCGGCCGGGCAGGCCGCCCGGCAGCGTGGTCGGATTGTGGATCTCCAGCCACGGCTTGGCGATCCGGCTGCCGTTGCGGAGCGTGTAGGTAACCCGGACCTGGTCGCCGACGTGCCCGTGGAGCTGGCTGACCGCGTAGCCCGCCTCGAGGTCCGTCAGACCGAGGCGGACCAGGACGTACGAGCCTCCGACGACCAGGATCGCCAGGTAGAGCAGGTAGAACAGGAAGGGCAGGGCGGTCGAGAAGGCGGCGACCACCAGGATCGCCGTGGCGACGAGCAGCTGGAGCTTGCGGATCATCGCGCGGACCAGCTTTCCGGTTCGATCGCGCCCTAGGCGTTCGTGGGCGCAGATGCGCTTCGCGACGTCGCCCGCAGGTCCGTCGGTCCGCCACCAGTCGGTCGAATCCCGTCGATCGGCGTGGATTCGAGCAGCTCCCGGATCACCTGGCCGGCCTGGACGTCGTGGATCGACGAGCTGGTCTTGATGATCAGGCGATGGGCCAGGGCCGGCTCGGCCAATGCCTTGACGTCATCGGGGATCACGTAATCGCGACCGAGCAGGCCGGCCAGCGCCTGTCCGGCCCGGTACAGCGCGATCGAGCCGCGGGGCGAGGCGCCGAGGTAGACGTCGGGGTGCGTCCGCGTGTTGTTGACCAGCCGGACGATGTAGTCGGCGACGCTCGAGTCGACGTAGATCTCGCGGATGGCGGCCTGCATGTCCAGCAGGTCGGCCACCGTCAGGACCTCCTCGAGATCCTCGAGTGGGTGGCTCCGCTTCTGCTCGTCGAGGATCACGATCTCCTCGATGGGCTGCGGATAGCCCAGGCGGAGCCGCAGCATGAAGCGGTCGAGCTGGGCCTCCGGAAGGTTGAACGTGCCCTCGTATTCGATCGGGTTCTGGGTGGCGATGACCAGGAACGGATCGGGCATCTTGTAGGTGGTACCGTCGATCGTCGCCTGGTGCTCCTCCATGCATTCGAGCAGCGCGGACTGGGTCTTTGGCGTCGCTCGGTTGATCTCGTCGGCGAGCACGATCTGGCTCATGATCGGGCCCGGGCGGAACTCGAACTCCTGGGTCTTCTGGTTGTAGATGGACAGGCCCGTGACATCGGAGGGGAGCAGGTCCGGCGTGAACTGGATCCGCCGGAACGTGCAGTCGAGGCTGCGCGCGATCGCCTTGGCGAGGACGGTCTTGCCGGTCCCCGGCACATCCTCGATCAGCACGTGGCCGCGGCACAGCAGGGCGACCAGGGCGAGGCGAACCTCGTGGTGCTTGCCGACGATGACGCGCTCGACGTTGGCGAGAACCCTGTCGCCGGTCTCCTGGATCTTGCTCATCGGCCTCTCTCGCGGGTCTGGCGCAGGGACGTCGCGCCGGGACGGACGGGATCGCTGGACAACGCGACCGCGTGGCGCCTCGCGTCGTTGGCTGATAGTACGTCCGGACGGTTCCTTTGGTTCCAAGCGCTGTCAAGGGCGCGATCCGTCCCGTGAGCTGCCGGGGCCACCATCCGGAAGGAGCAGGATTCGACGATGTCCGCGCGAAGGGACTCCCAGGGCCAGCCGCGATCGGTGCGTGCGCCGAGCGCGGAGCGCCTCCGCATGGCGGAAACGGCGGCCGGTGCCGTCCGCTGGGATCGCTGGGGCCCGTACCTGTCAGAGCGCCAGTGGGGCACGGTTCGCGAGGACTACTCGCCGGACGGCACGGCGTGGGACTCGTTTCCACACGATCATGCCCGCTCGCGGGCCTACCGCTGGGGTGAGGACGGGCTGCTCGGTATCTGCGACGACGCGGCGCGGCTCTGCTTCGCGCTGGCGCTCTGGAACGGCGCGGACCCGATCCTCAAGGAGCGCCTGTTCGGGCTCACCGGACCCGAGGGGAACCACGGCGAGGACGTCAAGGAGCGCTACCACTACCTCGACGCCACCCCGAGCCACGCGTACCTGAAGGCTCGCTACGGCTATCCGCAACTCGCCTTCCCGTACGCCCAGCTGGTGGAGGAGAGCCACCGGCGCGGACGGTCGGAGCCCGAGTACGAGCTGGCCGACACGGGGATCTTCGCCGAGGAGCGCTGGTTCGACGTCCAGGTCGAATACGCGAAGGCAGCCCCCGACGACATCATCATCCGGATCTCGGTCACCAACCGAGGGCCCGAAGGCGCCATCCTCCACCTGCTGCCGACGCTCTGGTTCCGTAACACGTGGTCGTGGGGCCGTCATCACGCCCGGCCAACGCTCGCGGCCGTCGGGTCGATCGTCGGCGGGAAGGTGATCCGGGCGGACCATCCGCAGCTCGGTGAATACCACCTCGTGGCTGGAGGATCCCCGACGCTGCTCTTCACCGAGAACGAGTCGAACGCCGAGCGGCTGTGGAGCGTGACCAACGCATCGCCCTACGTCAAGGACGGGATCGGCGCGGCGGTCGTCGATGGTCGGCCAGATCGGGTCAACCCGGACGCCGTCGGGACGAAGATGGCGGCGCACTACCGGCTCAGCCTGGCGGCCGGTGCCACGGAGGTCGTCCTGCTGCGGCTGGCCAAAGGCGCCGCGCGGTCGCCGGTCCCGGACGCCTCCGACGTCTTCGCCACCCGGATCGCCGAGGCCGACGCGTTCTACGCCACCCTGGCCGGCGGCACGCTCTCCCCGGACGAGGCGCTGGTGCAGCGCCAGGCCTTCGCCGGGCTGATCTGGAACAAGCAGTGGTACCACTTCGACGTGGCCGAGTGGCTCGACGGGGACCCGGCCTCGCCCCCGCCGCCGGCTTCGCGGCTGCACGGTCGAAACGCCGATTGGCGAGAGCTCAACACGGCCGACGTCCTGTCCATGCCGGACAGCTGGGAGTACCCCTGGTTCGCGGCCTGGGATCTCGCCTTCCATTGCCTGCCGCTCGCCCTGCTCGACCCGGCCTTCGCCAAGAACCAGCTCGTGCTGCTGACGCGCGAGTGGTATATGCACCCGAACGGCCAGCTGCCGGCCTACGAGTGGGCGTTCTCGGATGTCAACCCGCCGGTTCACGCCTGGGCTGCCTGGCGCGTCTACAAGATCGACCGGCGGATCTCGGGCGTCGCCGATCGGGCGTTCCTCGAGCGGATCTTCCACAAGCTGCTGCTCAACTTCACCTGGTGGGTCAATCGCAAGGACTCGGACGGTCGCAACGTCTTCCAGGGCGGGTTTCTTGGGCTCGACAACATCGGCGTCTTCGATCGGAGCGCACCGCTGCCGGTCGACGGTCACCTCGGCCAGGCCGACGGCACCGCCTGGATGGGCATGTACTCGCTGCACATGCTGGTGATCGCCCTCGAGCTCGCGCGCGACGATCCGGTCTACGAGGACATCGCCACAAAGTTCTTCGAGCACTTCCTGTACATCGCGGGTGCCCTCAACGGCGTGGGCGTCGAGACGGTGCCCCTGTGGGACGAGTCGGACGAGTTCTTCTACGACACGCTCCATCTCGCGACCGGGGAGTTCATCCCGCTCAAGGTCCGCTCGCTGGTCGGCCTGATCCCGCTCCTGGCGGTCGAGACGCTCGAGCCCGACCTGCTCGACCGGATGCCCGGCTTCCGGCGACGGATGCGCTGGTTCCTGGCCAACCGGCCGGACCTGGCTATGCTCGTGTCGTCGTGGGAAGAACCGGGGCTCGGTGAGCGACGACTGCTCGCGCTGGTACACGGGCATCGGATGAAGGCGCTGCTGCGCCGGATGCTTGACGAGCGCGAGTTCCTGTCGAGCCACGGCATCCGGTCGCTGAGCCGGGGCCATCTCGAGCAGCCCTACGTCCTCGATCTCGGCGGGACGCGGAACACGGTCGACTACGAACCCGCCGAATCGCGTACCGGACTGTTCGGGGGCAACTCCAACTGGCGCGGGCCGGTCTGGTTCCCGATCAACTACCTGCTGATCGAGGCGCTCCAGAAGTTCGACCATTACTACGGCCCCGAGTTCGACGTCGAGTGCCCGACCGGCTCCGGCCGGATGCTGTCGCTGGCGGAGGTGGCGTATGAGCTCGGCGACCGGCTCGTCTCGCTTTTTACCCGCGACGCCGACGGACGCCGACCGGCGCTGGGTCCGGACGGCTCGCCAGACGACGATCCGCTGTTCTTCGAATACTTCCATGGCGAGACGGGTGCCGGGCTCGGGGCGAGCCACCAGACCGGCTGGACCGCGCTCGTCGCGAAGCTGCTCGAGGCCACGGCGCGTCGCCGGGCGGCGAGTCGGTGACGGGCATCGACGCGGGGGCCCCGCTCGTCGAGCTCGGTTCGGATGTCTGCGGAGACCTTGAATCGGCCGTGCAGCACGAATGGCTGGTCACCAACGGCCTGGGCGGCTACGCCTTCGGGACGATCGCCGGACCGGCCACACGGGTCTACCACGGGCTTCTGGTCGCAGCCCTCGCGCCACCCGTCGACCGGACGATGCTGGTCGGTGGCCTGGTCGAGTGGGCCACGATCGATGGTGCGCGAGTCGCGCTTCACGCCCACGAGTACGCCGACGGCACGATCGACCAGCACGGCTACCGCCTGTTGATCTCGGCTCGCCTGGATGGGATGCGCCCGGTTTTCACCTATGCCATCGGGGACCTCAGTATCGAGAAGCGGATCTGGATGGCGGATGGCGCGAACACCACCTACATCCGCTATGCGAGCGTCGGTGCGGACCGGCCGATCGAGCTCGAGCTGACCCCGCTCACGACGTTCCGCGATCACCATTCGCCCGGTCGGGAAGCCGACGGGATCCCCGCCGGACCACTTCGTGTCCTGGCGCCGGGCGGATCCTTCACGCCCGCCGGTCGCTGGTTCCGCGGCTTCCTTCATCGCGAGGAGACGGCTCGTGGTCTCGACGATCGCTCGGACCTGTGGGCGACCGGCGAGGTGCGCTTCGACGTGGAGGCGGGCCGTCCCGCCACGCTCATCCTGACCGCCGAACCCGGCGAGCCGCTCGCGCCCGAGGCGGCCCTCGGAGCGGCGATCGCCCGGGAGGGGCGCCTGCTCGAGCAGGCCGGCGCGGAGGACTCGTCGGCGTTCGTCCGCGATCTTGTCCTGGCCGCCGACCAGTTCCTCGTCCGACGCGACATCCCGGTCGGCCACGGGACCGAGCGCGGCCGGACGGTCATCGCCGGCTATCCCTGGTTCAACGACTGGGGCCGCGACACGATGATCTCGCTGCCCGGGCTGTGCCTGGCGACCGGCCGGCACGATGAGGCCTCCACGATCCTGCGCTCGTTCGCCCGGTTCGTCCGCGACGGGCTGCTGCCGAACAACTTCCCGGACCGCGCAGACGACGAACCCGAGTACCACACGATCGACGCCTCGCTGTGGTATCCGCTCGCGGTCCGGTCCCACGCGGTGGCGACGGGCTCGCGTGCGCTCGTGGACGAGCTGCTGCCGACGCTGCGGTCGGTCCTGGACGCGCACCTCGCGGGGACTCGCTTCGGGATCGGGATGGACCCGCGGGACGGCCTTCTGCGCGGCGGTGCGGAGGGCTATCAGCTGACCTGGATGGACGCTCGGGTCGACGGCTGGGTGGTCACCCCGCGACGCGGCAAGCCGGTCGAGATCCAGGCGCTGTGGATCAATGCGTTGCGGGTGGTGGGCGAATGGCTCCTCGAACACGGCGACACCGACGGCACCGGCGGCGAATACCTCGGGGTGGCCGATCGCGCCCAGGCAGCCTTCGTTCGGCGGTTCTGGCGGCCGGAGCTCGGCTACCTCGCCGACGTCGTCGACGGGCCGGACGGCGACGATCTCGCGTTGCGCCCAAACCAGGTGTTCGCGCTGTCGCTCCCCCACCCGCTGGTGGGCGGCGAGGAGGCTGTGTCCGCGCTGGACGCCGTGGGCCGCTCGCTCGCGGTCCCGCTCGGCCTCCGGTCCCTTGCGCCGAGCGACCCCGCGTACCGGCCGCACTACCAGGGCGACCGGCGGTTCCGAGATGCCGCGTATCACCAGGGAACGGTCTGGACCTGGCCGATCGGCGCGTACGCCGAGGCCGTCGCCCGGGTCCGAGACGATCCCGCGGCCGGGCTCGAGATCCTCCGCCCGTTCGAGGACCACCTCCGCGCGGCAGGCCTGGGCTCGGTCTCGGAGATCCTCGAACCCGAGCCGCCGTTCGAGCCGCGCGGCTGCCCGTTCCAGGCGTGGGGCGTGGCCGAGGTGCTACGCGTCTGGCGGGCGCTCGGTGGAACGTGACCGCGCGTCCGCGGGCAAATCCCGCGCCGGACGGATCGTGGAGGGGTCCGGCAGGCAGCGCCGCCGGACCAGCATCGGCCGGCTTCGAGCCAGCGAGCCGGCCTGGCGAGCGGCAAGGAAGGGAGCGAGGCGCCGTCCCCGGCCCCAGACCGTCACGAGCGCCCTGCTCCCCGGGATCCCTGCATGCCCAAACGATCGGCCCGCTCGGTTAGCCTCGTGTTGGCGGAGGGTGAACATCTGGCCTCGCCGGCCCACCATCACCCTCGGGTGAGCACCGCAGCAAGGTGTGGCGCTGTGTGTCTGTCGAGTACGAGATGACGGCGTTCGACGAGGTCCCCGACAAGGTCGTCCTTCACAACGCGATGGAACGGGGCGACCCGTGACTTTCTCGAGAAGATGAAGGAAATGGCCGAGGCGAAGGTGCCAGCGACAACCTGAAGCGTTCGTAGCAGCGGGACCAAGCAGGAGGCCGCGGGGTATTGCCCGCGGCCTCCTGCACAGAACTCACCTTGCTGCCGGTCTCAGCCCCGGATCAGCGTCAGCACTCCGACCCACAGCGTCATCAGGCAGCCGATCGCGCCCATCGCCGCCAGGAAGACCTCGCCGCCGGCCCATGACGCCACGGCGACCGTCCCGAACAGCGTTGCCAGCACGAGCGCCACGGCCGCCAACCCGATCCGTTCGATGAGCGGGCGCGGCTCGTGGGCAGGCGCCTTATCGGCCGTGATGCCGTCGTCGTCGCTCATTGGCCCCCCTGCAGGTATCGGGTCATCAGTCGGCCGGCGATCGGGGCCGCCACTTCCCCACCGCGGCCGGCCTGCTCGACGAGGACGGCAATGGCGACCGTCGGGTTGTCGGCCGGTGCAAACCCGATGAACCAGGAGTGTGGCTCACCCGAGCCACCGAGTTCGGCCGTACCCGACTTGCCGGCCGTCGTGACGCCGCTCACCTTGGCACCGGTCGTGAACAGGCGCCCGAGCGGCCCTTCGACCGCCTGGACCATCGCTGCCTTGATCGCCTCGGCGTCGGCGACCGGGATGACCCGTCCCATCGACTGCGATCCGATCGTCCGGGTGCCGCTGCGCTGCCCCGTCATCGAGGCGACAAGCCGAGGCCGCATCAGCTCGCCGTCGTTGGCCACCGTCGCCGCGACCAGGGCCATCTGCAGGGGGGTGACGAATGTCTCGGCCTGCCCATACGCGGCGTTGGCCAGCTCCACGTCGTCGACGAAGCCACCCGGCTCCTTCCCGTCCCCGTTGGTCACCTGCGAGACCGCCGTCGGAAGATCGAACGGGATTGCCGAACCGAAGCCCATCCGCTCCGCGTAGTCGACGAGGTCGGCGCCGCCGGTCCGCAGCCCGGTCAACGCGTACCAGATGTTGCACGAGACCTCGGTCGCGCCGACCAGGTCCAGGAGCTTCGAGCCGGTCTGCGGATGGTGTCCGTCGTGGACTCGGTAGCCCTCCAAGAGCAGGCCGTTCTTCTCCGCCCCGGGCTGCTGCTTGTACGTCGTGGCGGGGGTGATCGCCCCGGAGCCGAGGCCGGCGATGGCGGTCACGATCTTGAACACCGAGCCCGGGACGTACCGGCCGAGGGTCGCGCGCGGCAACAGCGGCTGGGCCGGATCGTCCTGGAGCGCGGCGAATGCCGCCTGGGAGGTCGCCGGGTTCGCAATCGTGGAGGCGTTGTAGGTGGGCGTGGAAGCGAGCGCCAGCACCTCACCCGTCCGCGGATCGAGCATGACGACCGCCCCGCGATGCTTGCCGAGCGCGCTGACAGCCGCCTTCTGGAGGTCGTACGAGATCGACAGGGTCAGGTCCTTGGGGTCGTAGCGGTTCGTTCCGAACTTGGCGAACGCGTCCGTCAGCGGATCGCCGGCCAGGCCACTCAGCTCCGCGTCGTACGCTCGCTCGAGGCCGGCCTCGCCGTACTGCCGCGAGGCATACCCCACGACCTGGCTGATCGCCGGCCCCGCGTAGACGCGGTAGAGCTCGCCGTTCGCATCGGCCTTGTTGCGGGCCAGCACCGTCCCCGACCGGTCCAGGATCCGTCCGCGCGGGACGGTTCGGGCGGCGGCGATGACTGCGGCATCGTCGGGGGCTCGCACGAGCTCAGCGGACCGAATCACGCCCCAGTAGCCGGCCGCACCGGCCAAGACCGCGAAGGCAACCGACAGCGCCAGCGCGACGTGAAAGGTCGACCCCGCAAGCGGCCGGCGCGTCCCCTCCGAACCGATCATCAGGCTGCCCCACTTCGACCGAGTCGACGCCAGCGAGACTGCGTCCCGGGCGGCGGAGGTGGCTCGACGCCCTTGTCGGAAAGGGCCAGCAGCAGCCCCACCACGAGCCCGTTGGCCAGCAGCGACGAACCGCCGTAACTGATGAACGGGAGCGTGACCCCGGTCAACGGCAGGACCTTGAGATTCCCCGCGGCGATGATGAACGCCTGGATCCCGATGACCAGGGCCAACCCGATCGCCAGCAGCGACCGAAAGTCGTCGGCGGCGGCCACGCCGATCCGCAGGCCGCGCTGGACGATGACCAGGTAGATGCCGAGGATCGCCACGAGGCCGACGATGCCGAGCTCCTCGCCAAGGGCGGCGAATGGGAAGTCCGTGTGAATCTCCGGGATCGGCGGCCGCCCGCCGACCTCCGGCAGCCCGGCACCCAGGCCCACCCCGAGCAGGCCGCCGCGGGCGAAAGCGTGGAGCGCCTGGATCACCTGGTAGCCGGTCCCGAGCGGATCGGCGAACGGGTCGAGCCAGACGTCGATTCGCGTCCGGACGTGCTCGAACAGGTTGGCCATCGCGGCGCTCCCCAGCAGGAACAGCACGAGACCGATGAGCACCAGGCTGAGCCGCCCGGTCGCCGCGTAGATGAGCGCCAGGAAGACGCCGAAGAAGAGCAACGCCGCTCCCAGGTCGCGCTGGACGACCACGATTCCGAGGGCGATCGCCCACATCGCGACCATCGGGGCGAGATACGGCAGCGGCGGCAGCCGGAGCGGCCCGACCCGCGTGTCCTGCTCGACGAGGAGCGCCCGGTTCTCCGACAGGTAGCCGGCCAGGAAGACGACCAGGATGACCTTGAGCAGCTCCGATGGCTGGCCGCTGATCGGCCCGAACTCGAGGGTGAGTCGCTGGCCGTTGATCTCCGTGCCGAGCACGAAGGTGAGCAGCAGGAGGCCGACTCCGGCGGCCGCCCAGGTGTACTTGTAGCGCCGCAGCCAGCTGTCGGATCGGACCACGATCCCGAGGATCGTGGCGACCGCGATCGCGCCCACGAGCCAGATCAGCTGGACGTCGGCGAGGCCGTAGGAACTCCCGAAGAAGTGCTGGACGACGAGATCCTGCGGCAGCCGCTCCATCAGCAGGAGCGAGATGCCGCCCAGCATCGCGACGGCCGGCAGCAGCACCTGGTCCGTCCGTCGCCCGGCCAGGACCTGGGCCACGTGGGCGACCAGCAGGGCGCCGAGATAGACCGCCAGGCCGCGGACGTCCTGGAGCCCGAACCGGCCGGTTACGGTCGTCCCCAGCGAGAGGCTGCCCACCGCCAGGGCCCCGGCAACCAGCGCCAGCAGGCGCAACTCCTGCCAGCGAGCACGTGGACGGATCGGGCCCAGGACCCGGGGGAGCGTGACCGGCGCAGCCGCCGGGGCGCGGACGGCCACGACTACGTCCGCTCCAGACGCATTCGGACCTGGCCGATCTGCACCTCGTCGCCGTAGCCGAGCGCCGCCACGCCGTTGATCGGATGCCCGTTGACGTACGACCCATTGGTGCTGTCGAGGTCCTCGAGGTACCAGTTCCGACCGCGATAGGTCAGCACGGCATGCTCGGCCGACGCGAATGGGTCGTCGATCACGATCGCGTTGTTGACGTCACGCCCGAGCGAGGTGATGACGTCGAGCCCGAACGAACGTCCGACGGCAGGTTCGCCCGCCGGCGACTCGAGCACGACGAGACGACCGGGCCGCTGTGCCGGCTCGCGCGCCGCCGCGCGCAGGTCGCGCAGCAGGACCCGGATGACCCGCGCGAGGAAGAGGTAGAGCAGCAGGAGGAAGACGAGCCGGACGGCCCACAGGACCAGCGTGAAGCCGTCCATCAGTCGTTCGCCCCGGCTCCCTCGACGACGATCGTGGTGGCACCGACCTCGAGCCGGTCGCCGACGCCGAGCACGACCTCGGTCACCGGCTCGCCGTTGACCCGCGAGCCGTTGGTGCTCCCGAGGTCCAGGTAGACGAGCGTTCCGCGCCTGCCGGCGATCCGACCGTGATGGCGGGAGACGCGGCTGTCCCGGGCGACCAGGTCGTTGTCCTCGGCACGCCCGATCGTCAGTCCTCCACCCCCGATCGTAAACCGCCGCACTCGTCCGTCCGGGTCCGTCACTGCCACCGCAGCCCGCGGCGACGTGGGCTGCGGCACGGTGAAGACGCGGGTTGCGGTCGGGTCGGTTGCGGGCGGCGCGTGGCGGCCCGGCGCTGACGGTGCGGCAGCGTCGGACGTCGAAGGCTCGGCATCGGCAGGCCGTTCCGACGACGGATCCGCGAAACGGGCATCGACCCGGATGTCGGCGCGCTGGACTCGGGCGTCCGACCGCAACTCGACGCGTGGGCGGTCGGCCAGGGAGAAATGATGGGTCCGGGCGAAGGTCAGGGCACCGTTGGCCAACTCGACCGCCAGCGTCTCGGTCCGATCGCCGAATCCAGCCAGGTCGTCCGGATGGAGGTGGACGATGAACCGGTTCGGAACGAGCGTGCGGTCGAGGCTGACCCGACGCTCCGCCTCCATCGCGCGCTCGATCCGCCGCTGCAGTTGGAGGGGCTGCAGCCGCGTCCGAAAGAGCCGAGCCGACGGGCGTTCGAAGAGGCGTTCGAAGAACCGCTCGATGGCGGCCAGGGGCGGCATGGTCGGTGGCGGAGTCTAGCAGAGGGCCCGTGCACGCCTCGGCGTCATGCGCGCCTCGGCGTCTGCCTCGCGCCGTCGGCGTGGCGCGTCATGCGCGCCTCGGCGTCATGCGCGCCTCGGCGTCTGCCTCGCGCCGTCGGCGTGGCGCCTCCTGTCGCGCCTCCTGTCGCGCCTCCTGTCGCGCCTCGTGTCTCGTGCCGCGCCTCGGCCTTGCGCCTCGTGCCCCTTTCTCGCCATACGCTCCCCATGGTGGCGTTACGAAGGACGCCGCGGCCAGACCGCGCCGATTCTGGCCTTAACGCCCAGCACAGTGGCGTATGGCGGCAGATCCGGCCTTCGAAGTGCCTAACGCTCGCTTGAGTGGCATATGGGAATGGACCGCGGACCATGACCGCGCGCCGAGGCCCGCGCGCCGAGGGCCGCGCGCCGAGGGCCGCGCGCCGCGTGCGACCGGCACGAGAGATGTGACCATCCGCTGTGCCGGCGGGTACCCACGTTGGAGGGGCGCTGGAGGTCCTGCGCTATACTCTCGCCTCGGCCGAGCGGCCTCCACGCTCGGACGCCAGCTGAGCGGTACCCGGGGACCCATGTCCGAGATCCTGACCGAATCGTTCTGTGAACGGTGCGGCACCCGTTACACGTTCGAATCCGCTCGCCCGAAGATCCGGCTCAAGGGCGTCAAGGTCCTGTCGCGCGGCCTGAAGAACTTCGTGCTGTCCGACGACACCACGATGGACGAGGCGATGGCCGCCGCTCGCAGCGAAACCGACCGCGAGGTCACGGCGCACCAGCTCGACGCGTTCCACAAGACCTTCAACTTCTGCATGTCCTGCCGGCAGTACACCTGCCCGAACTGCTGGAACGAGGTCGAGGCACGCTGCCAGTCGTGCGCCCCGCTTCCCATGCCCGAAGTCGCCGCCGCCTTCCCGGCCATCTCGACGCTGAGCGAAACGGTCGTCCTCGCGGAACCCGCATCCAACGGAACGAACGGCCACTACCACGATGCGGTCGCGACCGACCTGCCTGCCCAGCCTGAGCCCTCCGCCGAACCCGAGGTGATGGCTGCCGAGCCCGAATCGGTCGCCGCCGAACCCGAGGCGATCGTGGTCGAACCGCCGGCAGAGGAAATCGCCGCCGAACCGGTCGCCAAGGCCGCCAGCCAGACGTCCGGCCTCTTGCAGCGATTCCGGCCGGGTCAGAGCCTCGACGACGAGCTCGCCGCCTTCGAACGGGAGCGCTCGGAGGCCGAGCCCCGGGTCGCTGCAGCGCAGGCTGACGCGATTTCGGCACCGGATCTCGCGGGCGAACCACTCGCCGAGGTACCCATCGAGGCCGCCGCCAAAGAGCCTGCCGCCGAGGAGCCCGGCGCACCGGAGGCCGTTGCTGCTGCCGCCGAGGAGCCTGCCGCCGAGGAGCCTCTCGCCGACCTCGAACCCGAACCCGTGCCCGCGGTTCAGGCCGAACCCGAGGCCCCGGTACCGACTCCGGCCGATGTCGTGGAGCAGCCGACATGGCGGATCACCGCCCCAGACGTCGAATGGCCCACCCGCGGCGCGCCGACGCGACCGGAACCCACCATCCCGCTTGAGGCGAACGACTCGTTGCCTCCGGCGGCCGAGCCACAGTGGCCGGCAAAGCCCGAGTGGCCCGCGCCGCAGGCCTCGGCCGGACTTCCGTTCCTTGGCCGCCCTGCACAGCCACAGGGCGGCGTTGAATCGCTGTGGGCCGCCTCCAACCGGGAGCTGGTTGCGACGCCGCCGGCCCCGGGCCGGGCGACCAGCGGCATCCAGCCCTGCATCAGCTGCGGGCTGTCACTCTCGGCCAACGCCCGGTTCTGCCGGCGCTGCGGGACCCTCCAGGGCGGCTGATCCATTCGAGGGCGCGCCACTCGGCGCGCGGGGACGCGGTGCATCACTGCGCACGCGCACCCAGGCAGCGCCGAGCAGCAGCGCCTGGAAGCTCAGCGATAGCCAGGCGAGTGTTACGAACGCGGACGCCAGGGAACCCGCCAGCGCCTCTGCACCGACCAGTCGCGGCACAAGGAAGACGAAGGCCCGGCTCAACACCACTAGGGTCGCGCCCACGGCTGCGGCCGGGATCACGGCCGCTCCCCAGCCCGGTGTCTGCGGCGGCACCAGCCGGAAGACGAGCAGCACGACGAGGCTGACCAGGACGATCATGACCAGGGGCGAGTTGAGGAGCGCCACCACCACCTGGACGGGCTGCGCCCGTGTGGCCGAAATCGCGTCCAGGGCCAGGGCCAGCGAGCCGAGCACGATCAGGCTCACGACCGATCCCGCCAGGAGGACGACCGTCACGAATCCGCGCGCCGTCCGAAGGATCGCCGAGCGCTCCGGCTCGTCCGAGAAGATCCGGGCGATGGCCAGGTCCAGCGCGCCGTAGAACTGGCTCACGGTCCAGATCACGCCGACCACCCCGACGATGGACGTCAGCGCCGCCCCGTCGCTCAAGGCCTGGACGGAGTCCCCGATGAGGCCGGCCAGCGGTGGGAAGGTTGCGATGAGCGTCGCGCCGATCCGGTCGCGAGATGCCGCATCGCCGGCCGTCCAGCCGACCAGCCCGAGAACGAGGAGCAAGGTCGGCATGAGGGCGAAGAGGGCCGCGAACGCGAGACCGCGGGCCAGCAGCCCGCCCGCTGCGCGGCCGTACACGTCGAGGGGCGCGCGAACGGCGACGACCTGCGGCATCTGCAGGAAGCGGGCCAGGATCGCCCTCGGATCCATCGACGGCCGGGTCAGCCCCCCAGGTCGTCGAACAGCACGGGCTGCACGTCCTCGGCGCGGACTCGCCGCGGCGCCGCGACGAGCGCACGAACCTCGCCGCGCCGAACGAATCGGCGTCCACCGAGCTTGATGCTCTGGAGACGGCCGGCCCGTGCCCAGCCGCCGATGGTGGCCGAGGTGAAATGGATGTTGGCGGCGGCCAGGATGTCGGCGGCCTCGGCCAGGGTGATCCAGTCGGTGGCGGCGACCATGGTGGCTCAGTCGGCCTTGCTGCCGGAGCCGGTCTCGACCGGTTTCGCGGCGGCCGGCGTGGCGTCCGGGCTTGAGCCGGAGTCGTCGGCCTTGCCACCACCGGGCTGACCCCCCTCCCCGGAGGCCCTGGACGTGCCGGGCGTCGCCGTCGCGCGCCGCTCCTTCTTCGCCCAGCCCGTGCCCTTGAAGTGAACGGCCGGTGCGGCGATCGCCTTGCGGATCGGGCCGCTGCCGCAGATCGGGCAGACCGACGGTCCCTCGGCGTGAACGCCGTGGCCGACTTCGAAGCGACGGCCACAGGCCGAGCAGTCGTAGTCGTAGAGAGGCATCGGGTCGGGCCCTCTCTCAGCCCCGCAGGAGGCGCATGCCGCACTTCGGGCAGTAGAAGGCTCGCTCGTGGGCCGAGGCGAACCCGCAGTGAGCGCAAACCAGGCCGCCTCGTCCGGCGGCCGGGACCGGGCGCTCGATGCTGGTCAGGCCCAGCGCGTACTGGCTGGCCAGGATGTTGTTGAGCAGGCCGGCCAGGAGCTTGGCGCCGATCCGGTCCGTGTCGCCCCGAACGCCCTTGCCGCCCCACCCGACGACCGCGCGGCAGATCATGTCGCCGGTCGCCTCGTCCCAGTGGGCGGCGACACCGCCCACGATCGCGTTGTACTCGGGATACCCGGAGGTGTCCACCTCACCGTCGAGAAGGGCGCAGACGAAGGTATCGAACGCGAGATCCACCGCGTCGATCGACTCGAGGACCATCAGCGCGTGCCGCGTGATCGGCGAATGGGCGTGGTGCGCGTTGAGCCACTGCATCGCCTCGGACGGCATGACGATGGTGGGAGTCGCCTGGCTGAACTCGATCGGCAACGGCTCGACGATCTCGATCTCCGACCGCGCCAGCCCGATCAGCATGGACGACAGCTCCCGGACGGCGGCCGGACCTGCCTTCATCCGGACGCCCTCGCTGCTCTTGCCCGCGTAGTACAGCTTGAGCTGATGGTCCTGGGCGACGACCTCCTCGGGCATCAGCCCGGTCGAGGTCTTGGCGGGCGCCGGCGTCGCCGGTTCAGCGGCCTGGCCCCGGCGCTTGAGGAATTCGAGCGGCACGTGGTGGCTCCCGGAGCGTGTGAGCTTGAGTGGCCGACATCGTAGCAGGGCCGCCCGGTCAACCGTCGACGACTCCCCGCGAGCGCGGACCGATCCGTGATGCTGGGTGACGGCGATGTGTCGACGGATGCGTACCACGTGGGATTCGGCGCATACCGATGGCTGCTGTACCGGCTTCGCCCACCGCTGTGGCTGCACGGCCACACGACCATGGCGTCTGTCTCCAGCCTGGTGTGCCGGGCCGATCGAACCGAGGTCGTGAACGTGACCGGGGCGGTCCTGATCGAGCTGTCGCCGCCTCCGGCTGGAGTTCCCGGCGGTCACTAGGACCGCGGCCGATCCGCGGGCGCTCCCCGGCGCCGCGGCATCGACCGAAGCTCAGCCGGCCAGCAGGACGATGGCCTCGTTCGGATCGAGCGTCAACTGGTCGTCGCCGGCAAGCTCGACCCCGGCGCGCGGGTGCGTGTCGAAGATGACCGACCACTTCCGCCCGGTGCGGACTCGGAAGGTCGCCCGAGTCTTCCCGAAGTTGACGGCCACGACGATCGTCTCGCCTTCGACCGCACGCTCGTACACGAACAGGTCACGCGAGGCGGAGTCGAGCCGGCGGTAGGTGCCCACCTGGAGCGCCGGATGGCGACG
>Ga0153916_10000523_pt1 | contig 25813 bp, 15 predicted proteins | sample Opewatmetagenome_FD_109642 | JGI IMG/M metagenome (GOLD analysis project Ga0153916, IMG submission 109642) | Freshwater wetland microbial communities from Ohio, USA - Open water 3 Core 3 Depth 4 metaG | ecosystem: Environmental > Aquatic > Freshwater > Wetlands | place: USA: Ohio, Lake Erie...
TCCATAGAGGGTAAGCGGGGTATGCCTCGGGCACGCCCACCATTCCCGGCTCAATCCGGTCTCTGGGGAAAACCTACTAACATTAATAACGTGAAGACTCTAGCTAGCATTCCGGTAATTATCCACAAAGGAGCTGATTGGTATGCCGGGATAGGGAGTGGGAAAAGTAAGGGTACGGCTGTTTTCGCTCTTACTGGCAAAATAGCAAACTCCGGCTTAGTAGAAGTGCCGATGGGTATCAAGTTAGAAGAGCTTATCTATGGAATTGGCGGTGGTATACCTAGAGGGAAAAAATTCAAGGCAGTGCAGACTGGCGGCCCTTCAGGAGGCTGTTTGCCAGCGGCAATGCTCAACTCACCTGTTGATTATGAATCACTAACGGCTGCCGGCTCAATCATGGGCTCTGGCGGCATGGTTGTGGCCGATGAAGACACATGCATGGTTGATTTGGCAAGATATTTTCTGTCCTTTACACAGGCCGAGTCCTGCGGTAAATGCACCCCCTGCCGGGTTGGTACGCGACAAATGCTGGGTATTTTAGAGCGAATTACTCGAGGTGAAGGAAGGCCTGGAGATATAGAGCAGCTTGAGAGAATAGCTGGCACAGTGAAACAAGGCTCACTTTGTGGCTTAGGCCAAACTGCTCCGAATCCAGTGTTGACTACTCTTCGCTATTTTCGTAATGAGTATGAGGAGCATATTAAAAGGCACTACTGTCAAGCAGCCACATGTAAGGGGATAGTAAAAGCGCCCTGCAGCCACACATGTCCCGCTGGAATTGATGTCCCCCGATACGTTCGTTTGACTCAACAAGGGAAATTTAGTGAAGCATGTGCCGTGATCAGAGAAAAGGTTCCTTTTCCTGGCATCCTCGGCCGTGTTTGCTTTCATCCATGCGAGCTAAAGTGCCGCCGTGGTGAAGTAGATGAGGCAATTGCTATCAAGGCGCTCAAGCGGATAGCTGCCGACCAGGATACGGGACTATGGAAGCAAAACGCTAAGATAGCCCCGGCAACAGGGAAACAGGTAGCCATCGTTGGCTCAGGACCAGCTGGGCTTACTGCAGCCTACTACTTGGCTAAGCTGGGACACTCGGTGACTGTATTTGAAGCCCTGCCTAAGCCTGGAGGAATGATGCGAGTAGGAATTCCCGAGTATCGTCTACCACGAGAGGTTCTTGATGCTGAAATAGATGATATAAGAAACATAGGAGTTGATATAAAGACCAACAGCAAAATTGAATCAATTTCGGAGCTTTTTAACCAGGGATTCAAGGCTGTTTTCCTAGCTCTCGGTGCTCATAAGGGCAGCAAAATGGGAGTTGCAGGGGAGGACAAGGTAGAAGTTATAGAATGTGTTGATTTTCTAAGAAAGGTAAATTTAGGTGACAGAATACCAATTGGTAAGCGTGTAGCAGTAATTGGTGGAGGCAATGCAGCTATTGATGGTGCCAGAACTGCATTACGGCTGGGTGCTAAAGAAGTCACTATTATTTACCGACGTACTCAGGCAGAGATGCCGGCCAGTCCGGAAGAAGTAGATGAGGCACTTAAGGAGGGAGTTAGTATAGTTTTTCTGACAGCCCCAAGCCGATTAATTCGGGACAACGGCAAATTAGGCATGGAATGCATCAAAATGGCGCTAGGTACATACGACGACGGCGGAAGACGCCGTCCCGAGCCTATAAGCGGCAGTGAATTTAGCTTGAATTTTGATACCGTTATTGCTGCCATTGGTCAGACACCGGACATACCACCTCGATTTGGTCTGGAAATTAACCATGGTATCCTCCAGGTCAATGCTGAGACACTGGCTACTAATGGCAACGGAGTATTCGCCGGGGGTGATTGCACCACTGGACCGGCCTCTGTAATTGAAGCTATAGCTGCCGGAAGGCGAGGAGCTATTTCTATAGATAATTATCTAGGTGGAAACGGAGATATAGATGAAGTGCTTGCTCCCAAGGAAGATGAGGCTCTACCCCCTATGGAGGAAGGTGAGAAACATCGCCTTCCAATATCATCGTTACCACCGAGTGATAGATTTGGCTTTGGCGAGGTCGAGCTTGGCTTTGATACAACATCAGCTATAGAAGAATCGCAACGATGTTTGAGATGTGACTTAGAGGCTAGATAAGCCAGCATAAATCTGTCAAAGAGAAGTATTGTCTGGGAGAAAGCTCATAGAGTTTATTCGAAATTGATTGGATTCAGGCATGGTTGTAGGTGAAGAAACAAAGGTCATAAATCTTACAATAAACGGACAGACAGTCAAGGCGAAGGAAGGCGCCACAGTACTTGAGGCGGCTCGTCAGGCTGGTATCTACATTCCGACACTGTGCTACCACCCCAGTCTTACGCCGTATGGCGCTTGTCGACTATGTATCGTCGAGATAGAAAATTTGAGGGGATTCCCCACCTCTTGTACCACGCCAGTTACAAAAGACATGGTCGTAAGGACCGAAACACCTCAACTTCACGAGTTGAGGCGCAGTATATTTGAACTCACCCTGGCTGAACATCGTCAGCAGTGTCTTACCTGCCCCAAAAATCTACGCTGCGAATTACAAGAGCTCGCTTCTCGTATTGGAGTAGAGCAGCTTACCCTGCCAACTATAGACAGGGATTTACCGGTTTATCAGGATAGTCCGTTCTTCGAAAGAAACTACAACTTGTGCGTACTTTGCGGCCGGTGTGTTAGAGTGTGCCAGGAAGTAAGGGGTGTAGGGGCAATCGCCTTTACGTACCGAGGTAGTCAGGCCTTGGTCGGAACCGCTTTTAACAAGACACTACTGGACTCGGGATGTCAATTCTGTGGAGCCTGTGTCGACGTTTGCCCCACAGGAGCTCTGATTGACCGTTCCAGCAAATGGCTGGGAGTGCCCGAACGCTCAGTGGTTACTACATGTCCGTATTGCGGGGTTGGCTGCCAGCTAAGCCTTGAAGTAAGCGGAGGTAAGGTCTCGCGCTCGATACCGGTTCTGGAGAACTCCGTCAACCAGGGACAAGCTTGTGTTAAAGGCCGCTTTGGTATCGCCGAATTTGTGCATCATCCTGAACGCCTAACTACGCCTTTAGTACGAAGAAATGGTGAGCTTGTTGAGGTAAACTGGGATGAGGCCTTGGACATGGTAGCCAATAAACTGGATAAATACAAGGGAAATCAGTTCGCTTTTATCGCTTCCGCTAAATGTACTAACGAGGAGAACTACCTGGCGCAGAAATTCACGCGAATGGTTATGCAGACGAACAATGTAGATCACTGCGCCCGTCTCTGACATTCCCCTACGGTGGCCGGTCTGGCCACCAGTTTCGGCAGTGGTGCTATGACTAATTCTATAAGCGAAATTAAAGATGCGGCTTGCATCCTGGTCATTGGTAGCAACACCAGCACCGGGCATCCGGTTATTGCACTCGAAATAAAGAAAGCAGTACGTAACGGAGGCAGGCTAATTGTAGCTAATCCTCGAGAAATTGAACTTTGTCGGCACGCCGACGTTTGGCTAAGACACATTCCCGGTAGTGATGTAGCTCTTCTCATGGGCATGATGAAGATAATATTGGACGAGGGACTGGCTGACATAGGCTTCGTCAGCGAGTACTGCGATAATTTTGATGCCTTTAAGGAATCATTAAATGACTTTGACCTCGATTTCGTGGAGAAAGCTACAGGAGTACCGCGAGATACCGTAATTGAGGCGGCCCGGTTATTCGCTACGTGTAAACCGGCAACGATAATTTATGCTATGGGAATTACCCAGCATAGCCATGGTACGGACAACGTGCTTGCAGTTGCCAATCTGGCCATGTTAACCGGTAATATAGGTAAACCGTCAACGGGTGTAAATCCTCTGCGTGGACAGAACAATGTTCAAGGTGCTTGCGATATGGGCGCCTTGCCTAACGTTTACACCGGCTATCAAAGGGTCGACAACCCCGATATTCAAAAAAAGTTTGAGATTGCTTGGAGAAATGATTTAAGTCCGACTCCCGGGCTAACCTTAACGGAGATGTTTGATGCTGCTTATGAAGGAAAAATCAAAGCACTATATATTATGGGCGAGAATCCTGTATTAAGCGATGCCGATGCCAATCACACTAAGAAGGCACTGAAAAACCTGGAGTTCTTGATAGTCCAGGACATGTTCCTCACTGAGACTGCCCAACTGGCTGATGTCGTTCTACCGGCGGTCAGTTTTGCTGAGAAGGACGGTACCTTTACTAACACCGAACGGCGTGTACAAAGAGTAAGGAAAGCTACAGAACCTGTGGGCGACTCCAAACCTGACTGGTGGATTATATGTCAACTGGCTAGAAAAATGTGTGACAAGGATTTCGACTTTGAAAATCCATCTGAGGTCATGGAAGAAATTGCCAGACTAACGCCCAGCTACGGAGGCATTACCTACCAACGGCTGGACGAAGGTGGAATTCAATGGCCTTGTCCGACTAAAGACCATCCGGGAACCTCGATACTGCATGTGGGAAGATTTGTCCGAGGTCTGGGAAAATTCACGCCGCTGCAATATAGACCCCCTGCCGAATTACCTGATAAGGAATATCCGCTGGTACTTACCACAGGGCGAAATCTATATCATTATCATACCGGTACCATGACACGTAAGGTTACCGGACTAAATACCCTTGAGCCGGAAGCACTGGTAGAAATAAATCCAGCCGATGCATCCGCCCTGAAAATTAAAGAAGGCGATAAAGTAAAGATAATTTCTCGTCGCGGCGAGGTGGAAGCCAAGACAAAAATAACTGAGAAATCGCCGCCGAAAGTTGTCTATATGACTTTCCATTTCGCTGAGAGCGCCGCCAATTTACTCACCAATACAGCAGTCGACCCGATAGCTAAAATCCCGGAATTCAAGGTGTCTGCTGTAAGAATCGAGCGGATCAGAAAAAATAGACGGACTGGCCGGTGATATACGGAGGTTAGTATTTTATGTCACGTGATTTAAGAGAACAAATACGAGAGATTCTTGCCCCCTTTCAGGGCCGGAATGTCGTTTTGATACCAGCTCTCCAGGCCGTGCAAGAGAAATTCGGCTATTTACCTGAAGTTGCCATGGAAGAAATTGGACGGATAGCGGACCTATCAACAAATGTAGTTTACGGCGTAGCCAGTTTCTATGCACAGTTTCGGACAACACCTATCGGTAAGAGACATGTTGCAGTATGCCAGGGCACGGCCTGCCACGTGCGTGGCGGCGCCAGAATACTGGAGGCTATTGAACGCGCCCTTGGCATTAAGGCAGGCGAAACGAGGCCTGACCTAGAATATAGCCTGGAAACTGTTGCCTGCATAGGCGCTTGTGCGCTCGCCCCGACATTGAGAATTAACGAAGATACACATGGCAAATTAACAACCAATGAAATCGAACAGCTATTCCCAAAAACATCTAAACAAGAGGAGAAACCCAACTCGTAATGGAAACACGACCAAATAGTGAATGTAGGATCCTAGTTTGTCAGTCAACTGGCTGTGAATCGTCTAAATCCGACAAAATCACCCAGGCATTGGAAAACCAGATTAAAGAACTAGGACTGTCAAAAAACGTCGAGGTTAAATTTACGGGCTGTCACGGTTTTTGCCAACAGGGCCCCATAGTAATCGTAGAGCCCGAAGGCGTCTTCTATACACAGGTTAAGGAAGCAGACGTGCCGGAAATCTTGAAATCTCATATCTTAGAGGGCAAATACGTAGAGCGATTGTTTTATCATAACCCTGTAACAGGCGAAGCCATCCCACTTTATAAAGATGTTCCTTTTTACTGCCGACAACAACGACTTATATTACGCAACTGCGGGCATATCAATCCTGAAATAATTGAGGACTATCTGGCTACTGGCGGATATACGGCACTAAGAAAAGCTATATTCGAAATGAATCCCGAAAGTATCATCGAGGAGATTACTCGCTCGGGATTGCGGGGCAGAGGCGGCGCTGGATTCCCAACCGGGAAAAAATGGGAAGAGGCTTACAAAGCAAAGGAGCAGCCCAAATACGTGGTATGCAATGGCGACGAGGGCGACCCAGGCGCTTTTATGGACCGCTCGGTACTGGAAGCCGATCCTCACTCAGTGCTCGAAGGCATGGCTATCGCTGGCTACGCCGTAGGCACCCCGTATGGTTACATATACGTTCGCGCGGAATATCCCCTGGCAGTGAAACGATTGCGCATGGCTATAGCGCAGGCTAAAGAACGAAACTTGATGGGAAACAAGATCATGGGCAGTGAGTTCAGCTTCGATGTGGAGATAATGCAGGGTGCTGGCGCTTTCGTCTGTGGTGAGGGTAGCGCCCTGATGTACTCAATAGAAGGTAAAAGAGGAATGCCTCGAGTAAGACCACCCCGGTCAGTAGCCTCAGGGCTTTGGAGTAAGCCCACCTCTCTGAACAATGTTAAAACATATGCCACCGTACCCCTCATCATAAATAGAGGGGCTGACTGGTTCAGTAGCATAGGCACCGAAGGCAGCAAGGGAACTGCCGTATTTGCCCTAACCGGCAAGATAGCTAACAGTGGTTTGATTGAAGTGCCAATGGGAACAGTCCTTCGCCAAGTCGTCTTCGACATCGGAGGCGGCGTCCAGGAAGGTAAAAAGTTCAAGGCAGTGCAAACCGGTGGCCCCTCGGGCGGCTGTTTACCAGAGACTTTATTAGACCTACCTATCGACTTTGAATCACTAACCAAGGCCGGTTCTATGATGGGTTCCGGAGGTATGGTGGTGATGGACACGGACACTTGCATGGTTGACCTGGCACAATTCTTCCTCAAATTCTGTTCCAACGAATCTTGCGGCAAGTGCGTACCATGCCGTGAAGGGCTGCCGTTGATGATTGACATCATGAAGAAAATAACTCAAGGGGAAGGCGAGCCGGATGATATTCAGCGCCTTATCAATATGGGCGAGACAATACGTAGTGGCTCTCTCTGCGGTCTGGGAACAACGGCACCTAACCCTGTGTTATCAAGTATTCGTTATTTTGAGGATGAATGGAAAGCCCATGTCATTGATAAAATATGTCCGGCTCTAGTATGCAGGGCTCTTATTAACTTTTATATACTGCCTGATAAATGTGCTGGCTGTGGCATCTGTGCCAGAGCTTGCCCTGTCGAGGCGATAAGCGGCGGCAAACGAATGATTCATGTCATCGACCAAGAAAAATGTATTAAATGTGCCACCTGCCTGGAAAAGTGCCCCGACCGCTTCAGCGCCGTAGTTAAGGTGACAGGAGAACATGTCACAGTGCCCAAAGAACCGGTGCCTGTGGGAACAAAGTAAAAGTGACGGGAAAACATGGAAACGATTAATTTAACTATAGACGGCACCGAGGTTAAAACCACTCGAGGCAAAAGGATTTTAGAAGCAGCGCTGGATGCGGGCATTTACATTCCAAACCTGTGCGCATTACGGGATATTAAGCTGCCTTTCGGCGCCTGCCGGCTATGCCAGGTCCAAATAGAAGGTAGACGAGGGACTATTACCGCTTGCAGCGAGCCAGCTGCCGATGGCATGGTGGTTCACAGCAACACACCTGAAGTAAACTGCCTGCGCCGGGAAATTCTCGAAATAATGCTGGTCAGACATCCTCATGAATGCCTTACTTGCTGGCGAAAGGAGCGCTGCCAGCCATTCGATATATGCCTGCGGAACGTATCGGTAACCGAGCGCTGCGTCACCTGCCCGAAAAATAGGCACTGCGAACTACAAAATGTGGCGGATTTTATAGGCCTGGACACCATGCCCCTCCCCTACACTCCCAAAGGATTACCTGTAGAAATGGAGAACCCCTTCATAGTACGCAACAACAATTTATGCATCCTGTGTGGTCGATGTATCAGGGTCGATCAAGAAATATTGGGGTTCGAAGCTATTGCCTTCAACCTGCGTGGGGCCAGAACGTATATCGGAGGCTCCTTTGGTAAGCCTTTGATCGAGTCGGGATGTACTTTCTGTGGCTCCTGCGTAGAGGTATGCCCTACAGGCGCGCTAATGGACCGTGGCGAGGAGTGGAATCGCTGGGAAGAGCGTGAACCACTTTCAATTCGCTGCAAATATGCCTGCCCGGCGCACGTAGACGTACCTCGCTTCATACGCTTTATCAGAGAAAAAAGATATGCTGAAGCCGTAGCGGTTATCCGCGAAAGTGTGCCTTTTGCAGCTGTATGCAGCCTGATATGTGAGCATCCCTGCGAAGCTGAAGGTGCCTGCCGCCGCGGCGACCTCGACCAACCAGTTGCTATCAGGGCTTTGGAGCGGTTCGCAGTCGAGCGCTCAGGCAAGTATAAACCATGGGAAGGTATGAACGCTGCGCCATCGGGTAAAAAGGTAGCCATCGTGGGTTCAGGGCCTGCAGGACTAACCGCAGCTTACTATTTGGCCAAGAAGGGCGGACATGCGGTGACTGTCTTTGAGGGGCAAGATCATGTCGGCGGTATGATGCGAACATTACCAGATTATGTCCTGCATCGTGATGTTCTTGATGCCGAGATAGAAGGCCTGGCCAAGATGGGTGTTAAAATTAAGACGAAGTTAAAGGTTGAATCCATTGACAAGTTGCTTGAGAAAGGCTTCGACGCTGTGCTTCTTGCTGCTGAGGTCACGCCAGAGATAATAGAAGCAGGTGCGGGAAAAGCTAGAAAAGGCGCCTTTAATGCGGGCGCGGGGGAAACATCATTTATTGAAGCTGTAGCCGCAGGCAGACGGGTGGCCATGTCCATCGACCGGTATTTGGGCGGTGATGGAAATGTAAGCGAAATTCTAGCGCCGATACCTGAGGGCGTGCCGAGAGTTGGTAGAATCGACAACTTTGCTCAGCGGCGACGGCAAGAAATGCCAAAGAAAAAGCCGGCCAAGCAGATTGATAAATTCGACGAAATAGAACTCGGTTTCAGTAACGATCTGGGAGAGGAAGAGGCAAAGCGATGTATGGGTTGCGACCTTAGATTTGCTGTAGCCCGCATGGTGGCCGGCCCGGTAGGCAAGGCTAACAAGACGCTGGTACGCTCTTAAATAAAAAATTCATATTCGGGGGCAGTCATGTTTAATATTGTAGCTAAAGAAAAGCTTTGTCCTGTAATTGACTTTGTCAAAATCGAGGCTCCGGCCGTAGCTAAAAAGGCTAAGGCCGGCCAGTTCGTAGTCATCCGCGTTGATGAGGTCGGTGAACGCATTCCACTAACGCTGGCTGATTGGGACGAGAAGGAAGGAACGCTCACCTTGGTGGCAATGCGCGTGGGAACCACCACCTTTAAATTATCGGCTCTTAACGTCGGTGACCGCTTATTAGACTTGAGCGGCCCTCTGGGAATACCATCGGAGATAGAGAATTTCGGCACTGTAATTTGCGTTGGCGGGGGTGTAGGTGTAGCTCCAATATATCCCATAGCCAGAGCTCTTAAACAAGCGGGTAATGAGGTCATTACTATTATGGGTGCCCGGAACAAAGACCTTATCTTCTGGGAGGACCGCCTACGAAGCGTCAGCGATGAATTGATAGTCACCACCGATGACGGCTCCTACGCGCGAAAAGGCTTGGTAACCGACCCTCTGAAGGAAATACTGGAGAAGAAAAAACAAATCACGCGTGTTGTTGCCATTGGCCCCGCTGTAATGATGAAATTTTGCTCTCTTACCACCAAGCCTTTTAGCGTTACTACTATCGTTAGTCTCAACGCTGTTATGGTCGACGGCACAGGCATGTGCGGTTGCTGCCGTGTCTCTATAGACGGAGTTACCAAGTTTGTCTGCGTCAATGGCCCCGAATTCGATGCGCACCACGTGGACTGGGACCTCTTGTTTAAGCGCCAGAGAATATTTTGCGATGAAGAAAGGCGCTCGCTTGAATTATGGAGATCCCGCCATAATCAGACTGGAGAATAATCATGGAAGAAAAAGTCAAACCAAAGCTTAATTTGAATAGAGTGGCCATGCCACGCCAGGAGCCGAAGGTAAGGGCGAGGAACTTCAATGAGGTGGCGCAGGGCTACACACTTGATATGGCACTCCAAGAAGCAATCCGATGTATTCAATGTCCCAAGCATCCATGCATCGGCGGCTGCCCTGTAAATGTAGACATCCCCGATTTTATTAAGGCATTGCGGGATAATAATATGCCGGAGGCAGTTCGGGTATTAAAAAGCAAGAACGCGCTGCCTGGTATCTGCGGTCGCGTCTGCCCACAGGAATCACAGTGCGAGGAGGTCTGTACGCTGGCTAAGAAGGGAGCGCCGATCGCTATTGGCCGTCTGGAAAGATTCGTAGCTGACTGGGAACGGGAACACAGCTCAGAAAAAGTCTCGTCTCCAAATCCAACGTCATCAACGGGTAAAAAAGTAGCTGTTATCGGCTCAGGGCCTGCCGGCCTTACCTGTGCTGCCGATTTAGCCAGACTGGGCTATCGGGTAACTATCTTCGAATCAAGTCATGTCGGCGGCGGCGTCTTAATATACGGCATACCCGAGTTTAGGTTGCCAAAGGATATCGTCAGCAAAGAGGTAGATTATGTCAAATCTTTGGGAGTAGACATTAAGCTCGACTCAGTAATGGGCAAACTAGCCACTGTAGATGAATTGATTGACAGCGGATATGAAGCGGTCTTCCTGGGCACCGGCGCCGGTCTGCCCATGCTGCTCAATATACCAGGTGAAAATCTTAACGGAGTATTTACGGCCAACGAGTTCCTGACACGCGTGAACCTGATGAAAGCCTATCTTTTCCCTGAATACGATACACCAATAAAGATTGGCAAGAAAGTTGCCGTAATAGGCGGGGGCAACGTAGCTATGGATTCTGCTCGTTGTGCCCTGAGACTTGGCGCTGACGAAGTTTATATTCTCTACCGTCGCTCCAGAGTCGAAATGCCGGCACGACATGAGGAAGTGGAAAATGCTGAGGAAGAAGGGATCATCTTTAAGTTCCTCGTAAATCCTAAACGGTTTATAGGTAATGATGAGGGCTGGATAACAGCGGTTGAGTGCTACGAGATGGAACTAGGGGAACCCGACACTAGCGGTAGGCGTCGCCCCATCGTGAAAGAAGGCAGCGAGTTCATCATAGAAGTCGATGTTGCCGTTGTAGCACTGGGAACTACACCCAATCCTCTGATACCGTCAACCACAAAAGGGCTGGAGACAAGGAAAAACGGCACCGTAGTAGCTGATGAGGAAACCGGAAAGACGGTAAAAGATGGGGTCTGGGCCGGCGGCGATGTTGTTACCGGTTCTGCCACTGTTATTAGTGCCATGGGCGCCGGCAAACGAGCCGCCGCCTCTATAGATGCCTATTTAAAAAACACCAGATCCTGAGCACGAAATCCCGCTTCCTCAACTTAGATACTGGTATTTATTCGAGAATTCTAATTTCGGATTTGGCTGTGCTTTTCGGGCGAGGCTTAGTTAAGAGCCGCCTTACCTCTGCTTTTAACTGCTTGACATTAAATGGCTTAGCAATAAACGGAGCCCCCGTCTTAGCTAAAAAAGCTTCAGTGTCTGCGCCCATAACATCACCGGTGACGAAGATCACCCTCTCGGCTAATTTTTCAGCCATATCCTGAATTCTATCGTACAGCTCACCGCCACTTATTCCGGGCAACTTCATATCCACCAGTATAAGGTCGTATCCGTTTCCTTTTATCTTTTTCAGGGCGTCCATACCATCGGCAGTGGTCTCCACCTCATGTCCCTCTGCAGACAGGACTTCAGTTACCAGCTGTCTCACCACTGGCTCATCATCAACCAACAATATCCTACCTTTAGTCGTCTTTTGCGGCTTACGTGCTGAAGTCACTCGCCTCGGACGTTTTTCCTCAGTAATCACGGGCAATTCCACTATAAAGCTAGCCCCCCTGCCCGGCTGGCTTTCAGCCCATATCCTGCCCCCATGCTCGGTTATTATCCCATGGCAGATGCTCAGGCCAAGCCCCGTTCCCTTGCCCATTTCTCTGGTAGTAAAGAATGGGTCGAATATCCTTTCCAGATTCTCCTTGGCTATCCCTGGCCCATTGTCTTTGAAGGATATCCTGATTTTCCCATCTATGTGTTCTGTCTTAACTGTGAGTTTCCCTTTACCATGGGCCAATTTCATCTCCGTTTCTGCATTTATGAGTAAATTGACGAAGACCTGTTGTAGCTGACCGGCGTCAGCTACAGTCAAAGGTATATCCGGATCGAGTTTGGTAATTACTTTAATATTACCGGTCTCCATTTCATACGCCCGAAGACGCAAGTTAACTCCAATAATCTCATTAATATTAACAAGTGTTCTCTCCGGCTTGGTCTGACGGGCGAATTTAAGCAGCCCTTTCACGATATCTGCTACACGTTTAGCACCATCATAGACGATCTCTAAATCATTCTTGATATGTTCTGGAACGTCTTCCTGTATTAGAAGTTCGGCGTAACCAATAACTCCCGTCAGCGGATTATTGATCTCATGGGCGATGCCTGAAGCTAATTCACCGACAGAAGCCAGGCGACTGGCAAGCAGCGCCTTCTGCTCCAGTGTCCTTCTCTCCTCTTCAGCCTTTCTCCGTTCAGATATATCGCGCATGACCCCCAGAATACCAGTTGGTCGTCCGTCAGGTTCGCGCATAAAGTTCATCTTCAGCTCTGCCCACAAGATGGTACCGTCACGGCGTAGGAATTCCACCTCCAGCGTCCGCGACCTGTATGGATCGCCAGATCTGACGTTTGCTATTAACAGTTCCTCGGCAAAGGTCTTCATGGCAAGCTCTTGCGAAGACGGCGTTAAAAGCTGCCCCAGGGACATAGACATGACCTCTTCTGCAGTTCGATCTCCGATATATTTGATCGATGGACTCACATAGGTGAACCGTAAGTCCATATCTGTAGACCAGATAACATCTCTAACGTTTTCAGCCAGAAGCCGGTAACGCTCTTCGCTAGCCTGCAACGCCTCTTCAGCTTTTTTCCGCTCAGTAATATCTTCGCCAGAACTGAGCGTCCCAACGATGTTGCCCGCACCATCCTTCAAAATGACGTTATTCCAGGCGATGATTCTTTCCTCTCCTTTTTTAGTCAATACAGGATTTTCAAAATAAGCAACAGGCTCTACTTCACCGGCCATCAATTTCTTGAAAATCCTTTTTACCTCACGGCTAGACTTCGAGGGAATTACCATATCGAACCAATTCTGGCCGATTATCTCTTCCTGGTCATATCCTAAAACCTCGCAACCCCTTTTATTTATCATAGTTACTCTTCCATGAGCATCGTTGGCTACAAGTATTACTCCGGCAATATCCAGATATCGTTGAGCTCTTCCTTTCTCTTGTTGCAATTGCTCTTCCGCCCGCTTACGCTCTGTGACATCTATTAAAGTTCCCATCACGCCTGGCTTACCCTGGTAATCTATCAGCATTCCGTATACTTCGACGTAGATTATCGAGCCGTCCTTTTTAATTGCCCTGTAGGATATCTCCCTGCCTTCGACTTTACCTTCAAGTCTTTCGCTAAGTCTTTTCATTACACTACCGATGTCATCGGGGTGGATGATATCAGCCGGGGTCAGAAGCCCGATGATCTCTTCTGGTTCATAACCAAAAATCTTAGCACAACTAGGATTGACGTAGGCCATTTTAGAGTCCTGTATAATATATATTCCAATAACAGATTTTTCGGTGAGCAATCTGAATTTCTCTTCACTTTCCTTTAGTGACTTCTCTGCCTGCTTGCGCTCGGATATATCCTGATACAACACCTGGAATTGCCTTTTGCCGTCCCACAGCACTTCTCCACGCGACACCGCCAGATGTCTAATCTGGCCATCCTTACGTACAATGCTTATTTCATAATTGGAGGGGACATACTCTCCCCGTTTCCTCTTTTTTATCCTCTCATCGTGTTCTTTATAGCTCTTCGGTGTGTACCGCTTTCTCCTGGGTACGGCTTCTAATATGTCGAGACTGTTGTATCCGTATATATCAAGAAAAGACTGATTGGCATAAAGCGTATTTCCGTCCTCGTCAACAATGCGTATGCCCAGAGGTGAACTTTCTATCGAATCGCGGAAATTCTGCTCCGATAGACGCAACGTTTCCTCAGCCTGTTTCCGGTCAGAAATATCACGGACAACAGCTTGCATTGCCGGCCTGCCCTGGTAAATTAAGGGTGCCGCTCTGACCTCGACATCGATCTCTGTACCATCGAGCCGGAGGAACTTCTCTTCTGCTGCGGGAGGTGCCTTTCCAGTTCGCATTGCCTCTTGAATTCTCTCGGCAACAGCTTCATGGTAATCCGGGCGAATTACGTCCATCACTTGTTTCCCGAGGATCTGGTCAGGACTCGAGGCACCAAATAACTTCAATCCGGCACTATTTACGAAAACATGCTTGCCGTCGCTGGCGACAAAAATTGCCTCCGGAGACAGTTCTACAAGAGCTCGATACCGCTCCTCGCTTTCTCTAAGTGCCTCCTCAGCTCGCCTTCGCTCAGTGACATCTACCCAATAACCAACAATCTCCACCGGCTCACCGCTGTCATTTCGCACCAGTCTCATATAGTCGCTGACCCAAATATATTTGCCATCTTTGCACTTGAATCGGTATTCATAAGAATAGTAATCATGTTCAAATATGTGTGGCAACTCAGCCAAGATACGTGTTACATCATCAGGATGCACGTGATCGATCCAAAAGCTAGAGCTCTCTAGAAAATTACTTGGCTCGTATCCCGACATTCGAATGACGTTCTGACTTACAAATGTAGCGCCATAGTCACCGGATGGCTTTGCTGTATATATTACTGCTGACGTCGAGGAAAGCAGAAATTGCAACCTCTCATTAGCCATAATAATCGCATTCTCGGCTCGCTTGCGTTCGGTAACATCCTGAGCTATCGTCTGAACAAACTTCTTATCACCGATAGCAGTTAGCTTGGAAGTCATTAGCGCATCAAATTGGGTATTATCTTTACGCTTTAGTCTCACCGGATAATCAACCACACTGCCATGTTGTCTAAGTTCTTTCAAAAACGCCTCTCTGTCCGCTTTATCCACATACATGTCGATAATATTAATCCTATTGAACTCCTCTGCCGAATATCCGGTAATCCACTCCATAGCCTTATTAAACGTAATGACCTTCCCATCGAGAGAGGCAAAACCAATTCCAATTGGCGTATTGTCAAAAATGAGTCGATACCACTGCTCGCTCTCCTCTAGAGCTTTCTCCAGTTTCCTGCGCTCGGTGACATCCTTAACGTAAACGCAAAGACCGCCCTTAGTGGGATAAACACTCATATCAAAAATATAGTCTATGCCGCCGAGAGAACGTTCACTTACAAAATGTTGCGGCTCTTTCGTTGCCAGTGCCTTTCGGTAAGCGTTCACGGCTCTTCTGGTAGATTCGTCATCTGGGAAAATGTCAAATATACTCTTCCCCAGCGCCTCTTTAGCTAAAATGCCCATGAGTTCTTCGCTGGCTTTATTCCAATACGTGTACTTCAGGTTTTCGTCTATGGCAAAGAAGACGTCGGTGATGCTTTCGGCAAGCTCTTTATATCTTACCTCGCTTTCCCGCAGAACTTCCTCCGTCTTCTTATTTTCTGCTTCCCCAGCTTCCAGTTCGGCAGTACGCTGGCGCAGCTGCTCCAATTCATCAATGAGCTGTTCTTTAGTTTTTTCTCCATCCTTCATCTCCCACCTCCTATCAATGGACTGGTGCTGTGCGGGATTACAACGTAAACACTTCTGATTACTTCATTTCTACTCTCTTCGATTGAATATGTCAACTCAGATAAAAGAGACAGCATGAGAATGACAGCATGACTATACCAGGGTAGATTCTTCACTCACTCCGCTTCTTCAGATTGGCAACTTGGCCTCGACAGAACTTGACAAATTTCAAACAAACACTTACAATACCTGCCAATTTAATAAAGCAAAGGCTGAGAACAGGACTAGTAGGACTTTAAGCGAGGCTACAGAGAGTCAGGCAAGGTGAAAGCTGACGCCGACGCCAAGGCTGAATGGACCTGGGAGCCGCAAACCGAAAGGCCGGCCTGGCACAAGTAGGCTTTGACGCAAAGGTAGCGTTATCATAACCTAGAGTATCGTTCGAGTTAAATGGAAACGGTACTTGATTGAGATGGTCGAAAGACCAACAAGGGTGGCACCGCGAAGATAAAGCCTCTCGCCCCTTAGGCGAGAGGCTTAGTATTTTTTATAGGAGGTTCTTCAAATGGCACTAATTATATGGATGTGGCCCCGAGAGGGCCAAAACAACTAGCCAGAACTATTGTGTAAAAATATTTAAAGGAGAAAAATGAAAGGTAAAGAAACCAAAATTACACTTACCGAAAAGGAAATGCCCACCACCTGGTACAACATCCTGCCCGATCTGCCCAAACCATTGCCGCCTGAACTGCACCCGGGAACCGGTCAGCCTACCCAGTTGCCTCCACCACTTTTCCCCAAAGGATTACAAGAGCAGGAGTTCAGCAAGGAGCGCAACATCGAAATCCCGGATGAGGTGCTGGATATCTTAAAGATGTGGCGGCCAACGCCCGTAATCCGTGCTTACCGTCTTGAAAGGGCGCTGGATACGCCGGCCAAAATATTCTACAAATATGAAGGAGTTAGCCCAGCCGGCAGCCATAAGCTCAACACTGCCGTCGCCCAGGCCTACTACGGCAAGAAGGACGGCATAAAGCGCTTCGCTACTGAGACCGGCGCCGGCCAGTGGGGCAGTGCACTGTCAATGGGTTGTGCCTTCTTCGGCCTAGAATGTAAGGTATATATGGTTAAGGTGAGCTATAACCAGAAGCCATACCGCCGTATACTGATGGAGACGTGGGGAGCCAAGTGCGTGCCTAGTCCCAGCAAGGATACCGAAATAGGACGTAAAATACTGGCTGAAGACCCCAATTCTCCGGGCAGCCTGGGCATCGCCATTAGTGAAGCTATCGAAGACGCTTTTAAACGCGAGGACACCTACTATTCGATTGGAAGCGTTATCAATTCAGTGCTACTTCATCAGACGATAATTGGTGAAGAGGCTAAGAAGCAGATGGAGAAAGCAGGCCTCTATCCAGATATCATTGTCGGCTGCATCGGCGGCGGCAGCAACTTCGCCGGTATGTTTTTGCCCTTCGTTAAGGATAAAATCCAGGGCAAAAAGCCGAACCTGCGCATCATCAATGTAGAGCCCGCAGCTTGTCCCAGCATGACCAAAGGGATTTATACGTGGGACTACGGAGATGTAGCTGGAATGGCACCAATAGTTAAAATGTACACCTTAGGCCATACCTTCATTCCGCCGGGGATTCACGCCGGTGGACTTCGCTACCACGGTATGGCTCCGATAATCTGCCATCTCCACAAGTTGGGATATGTCGAAGCTAAGGCAGTCCCTCAGGTGGCAACCTTCCAGGCTGGCGTTCAGTTTGCCCGTACTGAGGGTATCATCCCGGCGCCGGAGCCAAACCACGGCATCAGGGTTGCCATAGACGAGGCGCTGGCTTGTAAGAAGTCTGGTGAGTCCAAGACCATACTCATCGCCCTCAGTGGGCATGGACACTTCGACCTGGCCGCTTATGACGAGTTTCTCAGTGGGAAGCTTCAAGACTATGACTACCCGGCAGCTAAGGTGAAAGAGGCTTTAACTCATCTGCCCAAGGTAGAGTACGCGGAAGCATAATCCATATAGATAAAGTGTTTGTTTATTCCTCACCCCCAACTCTCTCTTGTCGAGGGAGAGGGTTGGGGAGGATGGCAGATGACCTAGAGCTGTATCTTCATCCCCTCGTAGCCCATATCAATACACGTTCCCAGTTGTCTGGCTATTCTTTTCAGCTCGCCTCTGACCTCTTTCTCATACTGAGGCGCGACATGAATAGCTACCACCCGCGGCAAATATCCTTTGATTATATTGAACTGCATAAGCTCGTATTTAAGTAGCTCCGGCGATAAATGGCCGTTGCTTTTTAGAAAGTCTTTATCCTTATCGGCTCCGGAAACCTCAATTATTAGCAATTGCGGCGATATACGTTGCCAGCAGGCTTCCAATCCTGGACCTGTATCACCGGTATAAAACAGGCTCTTACCATCCTTGGATGTAACCTGAAATCCTACCGAGGGAACAGCATGTTGTACAGGCATCGGTAACACACCATATCCTTCAATATTCTGCGGCTGTAGCGGCTCTATGACTCTTTGCTGCAGGAAGGGCTTGTCACCGGATGGCCATCTGGAGAAATCGGCATATATCTTTCCATCCAGAAGGCAGAAGTTTAGAATGTCCAGAGTATATCTCAATCCATATATGTAAACTGGTGATGCGAAATTAGCCCCATTGGCTCCCAGTGTAACCAAATCCCGGCTATGGTCGAAGTGATGATGCGTGAGCAAGACTGCTCTCACCTTTTGCTGCTCCGACAGAGATAGGCTCGAGGTGAGACCGCCAGCATCCAAAGCCATAATGCCGTCAATGAGAAGGGACACCATCCGTAGTCCTTTAGCTTCCACGCTGTGTGCGCCTAAAACTCGAATTTGCATTGCAAATAGCCTCCGATCAAATATTGTCCGCGGGACTGCAAACCTGAATCTATATTTTACTACGTTGCTAGCCAATCACTCATTATGAACCAGAGAATCTTAGGAATCAAGTTTGTTTTGTACCCAAACTAAGCATATGCTACAATTCCCACACTTTAATAACAGGAAGGTTGTCATGAAACGAGTCTTTGCTATCTTGTTAACGTTGAGTTTGGTACTAGGGATGACAGGTTGCCTGATTACAGTACCCAACATACCGTCGCCATCAACCCCACAAAATGAAACGCCGGCAACAGCCATCCCTAAACAGCCGCTGGACACTGGTTGGTCTCCTCCACAACCACAAACGGAGGCGCCAACACTACCCAGTATTGCCGACGTAGTGGCCAAGGTATATCCCTCGGTAGTCGCCATAAATACGGAGGTAGTCACGCTGGACATATTCAGGACACCGTTGACGCAAAAGGGCGCCGGCTCAGGTTGGATTATAGACAAAGACGGCATTATTGTGACCAATAACCACGTTGTCGAGGGAGCTAAGAAGGTTGCCGTTGAATTAAGCGACGGCAGGACCTTCGAGGTAGACACCAACAACATCCACACAGACCCGTTTACAGACCTGGCCGTTATTAAGATTCAAGCCACCGATTTATCAGCGGCCAGCGTGGGTGACTCAACACGGCTCAGAGTCGGAGACTGGGTGGTAGCCCTCGGTAATCCTCTAGGAGAAGGAATAAGAGCTAAAGAAGGCACTATTAGCGGCTTGAAAGTATCTCTTGACGTTGAGCAAGGGCAGACGCTGGATGACCTGATAGAAACCTCGGCGGCTATTAATCCTGGCAACAGTGGTGGACCACTGGTCAACATGAAAGCAGAAGTTATTGGAATCACCAGCGCCAAAGTAGCCGCGGTAGGGGTCGAAGGCTTGGGCTACGCTATAAGCACCAAAACTGCCATACCGATTATCGAACAATTAATCAAACAGGGCTATATAGTCCGCCCCTGGCTTGGAATCACCCTGCAAACTGTAGACCAATACGTCGCCCTGGTTAATCGCTTATCCGTTAATCAGGGTGCAGTTGTCGCCTACGTAAAGCCGGGCAGCCCGGCAGCCCAGGCAGGCTTACAAGAGCTTGACGTAATTACTAAATTCAAAGGTCAGAAGATAACTACGGCGGAAGAGCTGATAAACGCAATACACGAATCACAAATTGGAGAGGAAGTCACCATAACCTTCGTCAGAGGTAACCAAACAAATACAACAACCGCTCGCTTGATACAGAGTCCATCGCCGGGTAGCTAGAATAGTTTACTCGCTAATAATCTCTCAGGCTGTCTTCTTTATGGCGAGTGAAATTTCGCTATTAGAAATACGAAACTTTTCGGTATAGCTTCCGGCGGGCGGTACCGCCGAAATGAGTTCACGGGTCAACGTTTCCTGCTTGATATAGTCGGCGAACTTATTCATAACCAGTTGAATTGAATCACCACCTTCGTAATAGGTAACGATATGGTCGACTATATCCAGTCCTGCTAAGCGGCGCATGGTCTGCAAACGCCGTACTAACTCGCGAGCAATCCCCTCAGCCTCTAGTTCGGGCGATAATTCGGTTGCCACTGCTACACAGTAGTCACCCTCAACCGCAGAAACGTAACCACGTCTATCACCAATCTCAGCTGCTTCATAAAAATCCACATCTTTAACGTTGAGTTCGTCCAATATCTGATGGGTTAGCTTCTGTAAAGCTTTCTTTTCGCCGGCTGACCTCACTTTGACAAGTGCCTTTGCCAGTGGTTGGCGCACCTTTATGCCAGCTTTCGCCCTGGCAGCACGCCCCAAACTGCAAACGGTCATAACCAGGTTAGTAGCTTCAACGAGCTTCTCATCAATCCGGGAAAGGTCAGCAACGGGATAGTTAGTCAGATGGACGCTTTCGGCAGCCGCAGATTCAACCGAGCCGACCAGATTTCTATAAATCTCTTCCGCCACGAATGGCGTAAACGGCGCCATGAGACAGGACAGGGTAACCAAACAATGATATAAAGTCGAATAAGCCGCTAGCTTATCAGCATCGCTCTGACTTTTCCAGAATCGGCGGCGGCTCCGCCTCACGTACCAGTTTGAAAGTTCGTCAACAAAGGTCTCAAGCTTCCTCCCTGCTGAAGTAGGATCGTAATTGTCCAAAGCTCCATCTACGTCATTAATAAGCTGATTGAGTCTAGAAATAACCCATCTGTCCAGGTCTGAAAGCGATAGTTTGCCCGCTGCTTTAGGATTAAAGTTATCGATGTTGGCATAGACCACAAAAAAGGAATAGACATTCCACAATGTAAGCAGGAGATTGCGTAGAACTTCGGCAACAGCATCCTCAGAAAAGCGGCGGATATTGCCCGCCGGCGCCGCCGTAAATAGATACCAGCGCAAGGCATCCGCACCGTACTTGTCAAGTATTGACCATGGGTCAACGACGTTTCCTTTGGCTTTGCTCATCTTCTCCCCTTCAGCATCAAGTATATGTCCAAGGCAAATAACATTTTTAAAGCAGGGTTGCTCAAATATGAGAATGGATATAGCATGTAAGCTGTAAAACCAGCCGCGTGTCTGGTCAACCGCTTCAGATATATAGTCGGCAGGGAAATTGCGCTTAAAGGTATCCTGATTTTCGAATGGATAATGCCACTGAGCGAAAGGCATAGCACCCGAATCAAACCAGCAATCGATTACCTCGGTTCGCCTTACCATTTTGCCGCCGCACTTAGAACAGGAAAAGGTAATGTCATCCACAAATGGACGGTGCAAGTCCAGCGGGTCTACCATACCTTGGAGACTGGGCTTCGCCTTTAGCTCATCAAGGCTTCCAATGCATTCGTGGTTTCCACATTCGGCACAATTCCAGACATTCAACGGTGTTCCCCAGTATCGTTCTCGAGAAAAAGCCCAGTCGACATTATTCTCCAGCCAATTACCGAATCGACCGTACTTTATATGCTCCGGATACCAGTTGATTTCATCATTTCCAGATATAAGTGCTTGCTTCTTAAGCGATGTCCTTATATACCAGCTTCTTTTGGCATAGTAGATGAGAGGTGACTCGCAGCGCCAGCAAAATGGATAAGTATGAACTATATGCTCACTACGAAAAAGCAAACCTCTTGATTTAAGGTCTTCCAGAACAAGCGGATCGGCATTCTTAACAAATTTGCCGGCAAAAGGAAATGTACCGGTCATCTTACCATCAAGGTCTACAGGTTGCACAAAATCCAGTCCTTCTTTTCTGCCGACTTCAAAATCAACTTCACCGAAGGCGGGAGCAATATGAACGATACCAGTCCCCTCTTCCATTGAGACAAAATCACCTGAAATCACGGGATATGCTAAATTTTTATCAGCCGGCTGCAGAATTAACATTTCATAAGACAGGCTCTCTTCATCATTACGGTCGCCAAAACGTCTTCTTTCAACACCAAAGTCATGAGGATTAAATAAAGGCTGGTAGTTAGACCCAACTAAAACCTTACCTGAGACGACTTGCACTGACTTATACTCCTCAAATTGGATCTTGTCTGCCAGCGCTGCAGCCAAAATCAAGTAGTCATCGGCCCCTTCCATAATGCTGTATTGAGCTTCTGGGGCTACAGCCAAAGCCGTGTTACCAGGCAGCGTCCAGGGAGTCGTGGTCCAGGCCAGAAGAAAAACCGGCTTGGCTAAAGCGGTTGATGCCAGAAAAGAATGCAATTCCGTACCTTTACGTAGTGAATCCGGGCAAAGTCTGAACTTTATGTAAACCGACGGGTCTTCAGCATCATCTCTATATCCCAGAGCCACCTCGTGCGAGCTTAGAGACGTGCCACACCGTGGACAATGAGGTGTAACTCTATAGCCCTGGTAAATCAATCCCTTGTCCCACAATTGCTTTAGCGCCCACCAGCAGGACTCAATGTAGGTATTTTCCAGAGTTTTGTAAGCGTGTTCCAGGTCGAGCCAGAAGCCTATGCGCTCGGTGATCGAGTCCCATTCTTTGAGATAAGTGAAAACACTTTCACGGCATAAAGCATTAAACTTAGCTATCCCATACTTCTCGATCTGCCCCTTGTTGGTAAGGCCTAGTCTCTTTTCAATTTCCAATTCCACTGGCAGACCATGAGTATCCCAGCCTGCTTTACGTGGAACATAGTAGCCCTTCATCGTTTTGTATCTGGGGATAACATCTTTAAACACACGTGATAGAACATGATGTATACCGGGGCTGCCATTAGCTGTCGGTGGTCCCTCGTAGAAAGTAAACTGGGCGGCGCCAACTCGGCTCTCGAGGCTTTTCTTGAAGATTTTATGTGTTTTCCAGAAATCGAGGATGGTTTTTTCTAGCTGAGGGAAGTTAATTTTGCTGTTTACCGGTCGGAACATGCCTAATGCTTCTTCAATAGAATAGCTACTTTCCGCATGTCACCTTCGCCCATGCTCTGGGTGGTAACATCCGGATGGTCAGCCAAGGCTAGATGAATAATCCGACGTTCGTCTGCAGGCATAGGCTCGAGCATTATTAAACGTCGGCTCCTTTTTACCTGCTCTGCTAACCGCAAGGCCAGGTTCTGCAATGACTCATACCGGCGTTTCTTATAGCCAGCAATATCAACATTTATCGGTATCCATACTTTCAACTTCTCAGCAACTATTAATCTGACAATGTATTGTAAAGACGCCAGAGCTTGACCACGGCGGCCAATCAAAACCCCAAGGTCCTCGCCCTCAATATTGAGAGTCACCGGCAGCTCATCTGTATTTGCTTGTTGCACAGATACTTCAGCCGTTATATTCATCAATTTCATAAGGGTATCCAAGACCTCTTTAGCCACTCCAACAGCATCGGCTTTTTCACCAGGCTCCGGTTTTAATCTAACTCTAATCTTAGCTTCCTCAACACCCATCCCTAAAACTCCAGTCCTACCCTTTTTCAATACCGTTACTTCTACCTTATCCTCGCTTACACCAAGTTGCTCTAGTGCTGTCTGAATAGCTTCATCAACCGATTTTCCGCTTATTTCTATCTCTTTCATCTTCCAAAAAGGCCTCGCTTCTTCTCGTCAGACGCCTTTTTTAGTGTCTTCGACTCCTCAGCCGCCTTTTGGAGCGTCTTAGACGGCTGCACTACAGGTGCTTTTTGAGCCGGTATAACTTTTTCAACAGTAGGTGGCTTCGGAGCAGTAGGGGTTCTTAAGTAGCCCCAGCCTCCACTAACGAAATACTGGATGACAATACCAATAATATTTGAAACTACCCAGTACAAAGCCAGGCCGCTGGGAAAAGACAGCGTAAACAATCCAAACATCAACGGCATCATTGTCGTCGTCAGGTTGGTCATTGACCGCTGCCGTGGGTCGGCGGCCGGTGGCGTTACCATTTTCTGCTGTACCCACATTGTGCCACCTACAAGTATAGCTAGGATGAGGTTAGGATCTGGTCGGGATAAATTGAGCCAGAGAAACTTATCACTCAACGGAATAGCATGGCCAACTGCTGCCCACGAATAGAGATGCTGTGATAAGCTTAATAAGCTCTCCGGTGTAGCTGCTAGAGCCTGCATGATTGATTGATAAAGGGCAATCCAGATAGGCAGTTGAATAAGCATAGGCCAGAGACAGCCCAGGGGATTGATTCCCGCCTCTTTGTATAGCTTCATCATCTCCTGCTGTAACTTCTGCTGGTCCTTGGCATATTTCTTCTGAATTTCCTGAATCTTTGGCTGAAGTGTTTGCATGGCCTTGGTGGATTGAGTCTGACGTACGGTCAATGGAAACAATGCCAAACGGACAACAACTGTAAGAACAATAATTGCTAACCCGAAGCTGCCACCCAAAACATTAGTCAAAGCAATTAAACTGTTGAGCACAGGTTCCAAGATTATAGTATTCCAAATATCAGCCATGACTAACTCTATTCAATGCTGGAATAACAAAATTCCCAGGCTTTCTCTCCGCTTACAACGTCAATGCCATATACACAGAGACTACCAGCGTGAACATAAAGCATATTTCCTTCTAGAAAGAGCGGGGCCATTACTGGAAAACCAATATGAATAGACTTCACTAAATCCCCCTTGCCGGAGTCGAGTACATATATATCACCTGCTTTGGAAGCTATTACGACGGAACTATCTGTCAGCACTGGTTCCGAAACAATAGGTCCATCAGCAATAAATTGCCATAACTCTTTACCGCTGCCGGCATCGATAGCATAAAGCTTATTGTCGAGACACCCCGCATAAACAGCGCCATCCTTAACTATTGGAGTCGGCCAGAACCAATTGCCACCTTCGAAATTCCAGACCTCTTTACCGTTCGTTTTATCGATAGCATACAGATGGTTGTCAAAAGTTCCCACGTAGATATTGTTTCCTGAAACCACAGGCGATGACGAAATAGATGATGGTAACTCGGTCTGCCAAATCTGTGTGCCATCAGTTCTTGATGCTGCAAAAAGTTTTCGGTTATAATTGCTTATGTAAACAACGCCGCCTTCGACTGCAGGAGACGTCCATATCTTGCCGCCGGTGTCGAATTCCCATTTTTTCTCACCATAAACAGGATCAATAGCATAGAGTTTACCGTCAGAAGTGCCTATATAGATTGTCCCCTCCGCCACTACAGGAGTGCCGACAATAGCACCTATAGATTTAGTTCCGCTCGGATATGTCCATTCACCTTTGGAACGCAAAGGAACACCTTCTGTATAGCCTGGCGCCAGCCTATCTATGGCTATCAGTTTGCCTTTATCTCCGGCATAAATACCGACACATACGAGGTTCCCAACTACCACAGGTGTAGCATATGTGCTTACCTGCGCCGATGCTGGTGCACAGGCCGGACCGCAAATTGAACCCGGAGCACCAAAACTGGGGATGTTAAAAACCCATTCGCCCTGGCTAGGGAAATTTAAATTTTGACTCCGAGCCGTCGGGCTGATGGCATATACCTTGCCATCTATACCCCCGAAATAAAGAACGCCGTCAGATGCAGCGAAACCCGACCATCCCTGAAACGTTGGTCCAGCGCAACTAACGACAAGCAGGCTTAAAACGATAAGAGCGGCTATTAAGCTTAATCTTTGTTTAATTCTTTTTAGAAAATTAGCCATCTAACTTACCATTAACGTAAAAAGCGGGAAAAATTATGGCACCGGGTCATAGCCACCTTGGGACCAGGGATGGCAACGTGCTAAACGCTTGGCTCCCAGCCAGCATCCTTTAATCAGTCCGTATTTCTCAATCGCCTCGTAGGTATAATGTGAA
>Ga0153916_10000524_pt1 | contig 25788 bp, 18 predicted proteins | sample Opewatmetagenome_FD_109642 | JGI IMG/M metagenome (GOLD analysis project Ga0153916, IMG submission 109642) | Freshwater wetland microbial communities from Ohio, USA - Open water 3 Core 3 Depth 4 metaG | ecosystem: Environmental > Aquatic > Freshwater > Wetlands | place: USA: Ohio, Lake Erie...
GGGACCACCATCACAGCGACCATCGCCCAAGGCCAGGACATCACCGAGCGCAAACAAGCGGAGGTCGCCCTGCGGAAGGAGCGTGACTTCAGTGCGGCCGTGCTCGATACCGCCGGGGCTCTGGTGATCGTACTCGACAAGGAAGGGCGGATCACCCGCTTCAATCGAGCGTGCGAGGCGATGACCGGCTACTCGGAAGTGGAGGCTTTGGGCCGGGTCTTCTGGGAATTCCTAGTGCCTGAGGAGGATTTGTCAGGGGTTAAGCAGACCTGGGAGGCCTTACAGGCCGGGGACTTTCCCAATAAATACGAAAACAAGTGGATCGCCAAAGACGGCACGAGGCGTCTCATCGCCTGGTCCAACACAGCGATGGTTCATCCGGACGGCGGAGTCGAGCATATCATCGGCACGGGCATCGATATCACCGAGCCCAAGAAAGCCGAGGCCAGCATCAAGTACCAGGCCCTCTTGCTCGGCCAGGTCCACGACGGGATTATCGGAACCGGTCCGGATACGCGCATCACCTACTGGAACAAGGGCGCCGAGCATATTTATGGTTTCACCGAAGCGGAAGCGCTCGGCAGGACCACTCAGGAGCTTCTGAAACCGGCTTACGCTCCGGGCGATCGGGAAAAACTGATGGACGAACTGGCGCGATATGGCACGTCCGAAGTGACGATTCCAACAAGGCACAAGAACGGCACCGAGGTGATCGCCGCAGTGCATTCCAGTCGAATGACCGACGAATCCGGCGCAACGTCAGGATACGTTGCCGCCCACCGGGACGTTACGGAGCGCGATACCGCCGAAAAAGAGTTGCGCCGGACGCGAGCCCATCTGGAAAGCCTCATCGACTACGCCAACGCGCCGATCATCGTCTGGGACCCGGGCTTCAAGATCACCCGTTTCAATCACGCCTTCGAACGGCTGACCGGGCTTAAGGCCGACGAAGCCATCGGCCAGCCGCTGGACATCCTCTTCCCCGAAGCGAGCCGGGATGAATCGCTTGGGCACATCAAACGCACTCTCGCGGGCGAGCGCTGGGAAGTCGTGGAGATCCCGATCCTCCGGACCGACGGGACGGTCCGTACGGTCCTGTGGAACTCGGCCAATGTCTATGATCAGGACGGGAGCACCATCACGGCCACGATCGCCCAGGGCCAGGAGATCACCGAACGCAAGCGGGCCGAACAGGCCTTGCAGTTCCGGAGCCAAGAGCTCCAGAAACTGACCGAGACGCTCGAGCAGCGCGTTCAAGAACGCACCTCTGAACTGGCCCGGGCAAACGAGCTGCTCAAGGCAGAAATCACTCACAGCCATATGATCGAGGCCGATCTCAAGCAACAGAGGGAAACCCTTCAGACCCTGATCGACAACATCCCCGTCATGCTGTGCTTTTTTGATCCGTCCGGCCAGGCAAAATTGACGAACCGCGAGTTTGAGCGGCTTCTGGGCTGGTCGAAAGAGGAAGCCGGGGCCCTGGACATCGCTCCGGCCAAGACCCGGGGATCTGCGGCCGTCCGCTTGACCGAAACCTCCGTCACCGAAGGGATCCCCGGCTGGGAGGAGCATGCCCCGAAAACCCGCGAAGGAACTGGCCTCGAAAGCTCCTGGGCCACCGTCCGGCTGTCGGACGGAGGACAGATCGGCATCGGCATCGATATGCGGGAGCGCAGGGCGGCGGAAGGAGAGCGTCTGCGGCTGGCCGCGGCCGTCGGGCAAGCCAAGGAAGGGATGGCCATTACGGATGCCGGGGGACACATCGAATACCTCAACCCGGCTTTTGAGAAGACGAGTGGGATCGGCCGGGCGAAACTCATGGGGAAGAGTTATTATGACCTCCTGGTCGGGGAGGGCCCTGACAAGAACCTCGACAAACAGGCTCGAAGGACCGTAGGGGGGGGCGAGACCTGGAACGCTCATCTCATCAGAAAGCACAAGGGCGAACAGACTTGTGAGCTAGACATCCGGATAACACCGATCCGGGACCGGTCGGGGAATATCATCAACTACCTGGTCATCGAGCGAGACGTCACGAACGAGGTCCGCCTCCAGGAACACTTCAAGCATGCTCAGAAGATGGAAGCCCTGGGCACCCTGGCCGGGGGGATCGCCCACGATATCAACAACATCCTGAACCCTATTTTTATCAACACGGAGCTTGTTCTCATGGACGCCGGCATTGACCAGGTGGCTCGCCGCGACCTCGAAATCGTGCTCAAGGCCGCCGAGCGCGGCAGGGATCTCGTTAAGCAGATCATCACCTTCAGCCGCCAGAAAGAGAAGGAGCGAAAGCCCACAAAGGTCGGTCCGGTCGTCAAGGAGACCCTCAAGTTCCTGCGCTCATCCCTTCCCGTGACCATCGAGATCCATCAGAAGGTCGAGCCCGAGTCGGGATTCATCATGGCGGACCCGTCCCAGATCCATCAGGTGGTCATGAACCTCTGCAACAACGCGGCCTACGCCATGAAGGAGCGTGGGGGCACGCTGGACGTGAGTCTCGGTGAGATCGAAGTGGACGAAGATATGGCCTTGCACCATCCCGACCTCAAGCCCGGCCGATACCTCAGGCTCACGGTCGGCGACACGGGGATGGGAATGACTTCGGAGGTGAAGGAGCGGGCCTTCGATCCCTTCTTCACCACCAAGAAGCATGGCGAAGGAGCCGGAATGGGCTTGGCACTGGTCCACGGGATCGTCAAGGACCTTGACGGCGCAGTGACAGTCTACAGCGAAGTGGGCAGGGGGACGACGTTTAATGTCTTCTTCCCCCAGGCGCCGGCGGCGGAGATCCGGCCCGAAGGCGAAGCCGAGGGCCTGCCCAGGGGAACGGAACGCATCTTGCTTGTTGACGACGAAAAGTCCCAGGCGCAGAGCATCCGGAATATGCTCAAGCGGCTCGGCTACCAGGTGGAGGTCAGGACCGACGCCGAGGAGGCGCTGGCGACGTTCCGCAATGATCCGAGCCGGTTCGATCTGGTCATTACCGACCAGATCATGCCGAGGCTGACCGGCGTGCAGCTTTCGGCCCAGCTCCTGCAGCTTCGTCCCGGCCTACCGATCCTCCTATGCACGGGTTTCAGCGAAAACGTCGACTCGGATGGAGCTCACGCCTTGGGCATCCGCGGATTCCTGATGAAGCCGTTTTCCATTCGAGAGATGGCCGGCGCCATCAAGACGGCGCTGGACAAATGACCGCTCCGGCCATGGTTCTTCTGCACGGAGTCTGAAGAGAGCCGGCTATTCAGGAAGGACCCGGCCGGCCAAGACGGCCAGATCCTCAACACTGTCAGCCAACTCAAGGAGGGTTTCCTCCATCTCATTATAGGTCGAGGTCCACTCCGCATCCGGGACGGTTTCGAGTTCTTCGGATTTCGCGCGGGCCGCCTTCAGCCGCAGGCGGAGGTCGTCGAGCTGTCCGCGGAAGTCGCCGACGTCGTCCCAGCCGGCCGATTCCAGGTCGGTCTCGAGCTCGGCGAGCCTGTCCTCGAATTCCTCGATCTGCTCAAGCGTCGTCCCGACATAGTCCTCGCGCGAGAGCGAAGGCAGGTTCAGATCCCCGGGGCAGGGGGCGCCCTCCTTGGCCTTGCCGGCGGCCGACGCACGCCTGCCCCCGTTGCCTCCTCCCCCTCTCCTCATTTTCCTTTTGGCCATTTTTTACATCATCTTCCGAGTCGCCGAGAGCTCCATAGACTTGACTTCTTTGCCGTCGGGCATGACCATGAACATCTCGAACTTGTATTTCCCGTCCTCGAGTGTCGTGACATTCTTGACCTTCTGCATCGTCTTCCCCTCGGTCATCGGGTCGGGCCATTCGCCGGTCTCAGTCAGGACCTTTCCGGAGGCGTCGAGCTTGCCGCTGGTATAGACAAAGCTCGTGCTCATGTTGTCAATCCAGAAAGTGACGTACTTATTCTTGTAGAGGTCGTAGCCGATGATCTCCAGCCCCGTGAATTTCATCCCCATCATCATCGCCTCGAAATGGCACTTGACATAACGGCCTTCAAGAATGAGCTCGTTTTTCATGGTCCCTTTGCCGATCACCGGCTCGGCCCCGGGCTGCGGCCAAGACTTGGTAACGACGTCCCAGTCTCCGACATACTTCTTGAAGATCTCATGGTTTTTTCCGGGGGTCCCATACTTCATCATCATCTCCATCATCTTCTTGTCCTGGTCAGACATCTGCTGACCAGAGGACGTCCCGGGAACGACCAAAATCGACCCAAGGAAAACCGCGATCAAGGCGGTCAAGAAGAACAAGCGCGTTGCTCTCATCAATTCCTCCTAGGAATCCGGGTGAATTTCGGCAGCGATCTAACGCAGCCTTTGCCTTCTATGGCAAGTTTCGTGCCACATGCCGGGGCGCTTGGTCGTCCCCGAATTCCCGGGGGAGGTTCGAAATGGGACCACGGACTCTCTCGGCGGCACTCCCGCAGATGTCCTGCCGCGAAGGACGGATTCCCGGGCAAAAGGACGCCCCGGCCGGGGATGAGGACTTGAACTTCGATGCCGGGATAGGGTATCGTCAGTCAGAGGCGCTCAAATGAAAAAGATAGCCATCGTCGGATCGGGGATCGGCGGCCTGACCTCCGGAAATCTCCTCGCCCGAAAGGGGCACAAGGTCACGATCTTCGAAGCCCACAGCTCTCCGGGCGGCTACACGGCCGGCTTCAGGCGCCAGGGCTACTACTTCGAAAGCGGGACTTTCTCTTTCGAGTCCTCGGACGTCGTCTTCCCTCTCATGAAGGAGATCGGCGTTTTCGACAGGGTGGACTTCGTACGCCAGAAGCTGGGTATCATCACCGGCGAGATGAACGGCGTCATCTCGAGCTATGAAGAGGCCAAGCAACTTCTGCTCGAGGCCTACCCCGCCGAGAGGAAAAACCTAGACCGCTATTTCGGCGTGGCCGACAAGATGATCCGGACCATGTTTGCGGTCGTCCGGCCGAAGGGTTTGGGGGCGTACCTAGCCTATCCTTTGAACCTGGGACGATTGATCGCCCTTTATCGAAAGTCCTCCAAAACGACGGTAACGGATTTCGCGGCCCGCTGCTTCGGCCAGGGAACAACGCTTTTCCGTTTCTTCAAGGGCATCGGCTACCCCGACATGTCGGCCGCGCTCATCGGGCCGGCATTCGTGTCATTTTTCGATGACTATTGGACGGTCAGGGGAGGCATGCAGAGCTGGGCGGACGCCCTGGCGGACAACTTCCGGGCGCACGGCGGAGAGCTGAAGCTCGGATCGCGCGTCGACAAGATCGTCACCAAGGACGGGACCGCGATCGGGGTCCAATCGGGCGGTGAGTTCCATCCGGCCGACTGGGTCATCTCGGCGGCCGACTATAAGAAAACGTTCCTGGAATGGCTCGACGACAAGGCGCTCCTCCCCGATTCGCTCCGAGACAAGATCGCCAAGGCCGGCGTCTCAGAGGGGATGGTCACCGTATATCTCGGCCTCGACATGCCGCCGGCTGAGCTCGGGAAGTGGCTGAAGGCCCCCCACGTGAGCTTCAATGACAACCTGGCTGATGCCGATGTCCGGCTCTCCGGGAGGGACGCGGAGTTCTTCCGCAAAGCCGCCATCGGCCTGTACTCTCCGTCGCTTCATGATCCGAAGCTGGCGCCGGAGGGCAAATCCGGACTGATGATCCAGGCCGTCTCGCCCTTCCACTGGATGGACAATTGGGGAGGCCCGGACAGGCTGAAATACCGGGAGCTCAAGGAAACGGTCAAGCAAACCCTGATCGCCAGGGCCTCGGCCGTGATCCCGGATCTCGGCGGACGCATCGAATTCTCCGACATCGCGACGCCACGGACCTACGAGCGGTACACGGGGAATACCGACGGCGCCACCTCCGCCTGGAGCTGGAACCCGAATAACAAGTTCTACAAGAACGTCATGAGCATTCGCGTCGAGACACCCGTCCGAAACCTGCTCATCGGCTCCTGCTGGTCCTGCCAGATCGGCGGTGTCCCCAGCGCCCTGGGCGCCGCCCGCAAGTGCGCCCGGAAAATCGGCTGACATGGTAAGATAAGGATATGGCCCCAAGAAGAAAACTCCTCTTGTCCGTCGGTCTTCACGTTCTCGCTTTCTCCCTCTTCTGCCCGGCAGGCCAGAATCCCTATGAATGGACCGGAGTCGAAAAGATCATCGCCATCGGCGACCTGCACGGGGACTACGACCATTTCATCCTGATCCTCAAGAACCCCAAGGTCGGACTTGTCGACGAGAACCTCCATTGGTCCGGGGGGAAGGCGCATCTGGTTCAAACCGGTGATATCATGGACCGGGGCGACAGGGCGAAAGAGATCCTCGACCTCCTGATCCGCCTCGAAAAAGAGGCTGAGGCCGCGGGCGGGAAAGTCCACGTTCTTCTCGGGAACCATGAGGAGGCGACGATAACAGGAATCTCGCTGGGCTATCCGGATTACGTATCCCCGAGACAATTCGTCTCCTTCCTCTCTAAAAGCTTCCGGAAGGCCAGAGAGAAGCAATACATTTCCCGGCTCCCTGCCGCTGAGCAGGCCAAGGTCAAGGCCCTGGGCGAGGACCTCGGTAATAACCCGCAGCTGCTCGATTTCTGGACCGGCATCCTCAGCGATATCAGGAATCGGAAGGAACAGATCGCTTCGCTCGCCTATACCCAAAATTTCAATTGGACATACGGAAGATGGCTTGTTAAGAAGAACACCGTCATCAAGATCAACGATATCATCTTCGCCCACGGCGGGATCAACCTCGAACACTCGACCTGGAAGCTCAAGGATCTCAACGAGGTCTTTCGGTTGGAGCTGGGGGCGTACGTCCTGCATCCGGAAGCTCCCCGGCTCGGAGGTCAACCCTTCACGCCGAGGCTTGTCTACAATCCGCAGAGCCCCCTCTGGTACCGGCAGGACGACATCGCCTCACAAGAGGAGGTCGACAAGATCCTGGCCAACCTCGGGGCGAGCAGAATGGTGGTGGGCCACAACTTCCTCGGGTCCGGAGGGGGAAGCCCGATCGTTCTCCAGGTAGAGGATGTGGCCCGATTCCAGAACAAAGTCTGGATGATCGACACCGGCATCGGCTATTCGGACCTGGGGGGCATCCTCTATGCCCTGATCATTGAGGACGGAAAATTCAATTTCTATTCCAGCCCGGTTGAGGCGGCGGCAGGGAACTCAGAGGAAAGCCCGGTGATTGAGGGGCCTCAAACACCCGGGGAGGTCGAAAAGTTCCTCAGAGAATCCATGCCTCAGGTGGTGGTCCCCGGGTCGGCCGGACGGACGGATCCCTGGAAGGTCAGATTGGAGGCCAATGGCATCACGCGCTGGGCCCAATTCAAGTACATCAATCGCCCCAGGCCCGATCCCATCCCCGACAGCTTCAATTACGAGATTGCAGCTTATGAGCTTGACAAGTATCTCGGCCTCGATCTCGTTCCCCCGGCCGTGCGGAAGATGATCAAGGAGACCTTCGGCTCTCTCCAGATCTTCGTCGAGAAAGCCATCCGGGAAGCGGACTTGAAAAGGGATAACCTGATGCTCGGCGATCCGGAAGTCTTCGAGTGGCAGATGGCCGATCTCAAGGTCTTCGAAAACCTCGTCTATGATAAATGCGGGAATGACAAGGACACCCTGATCCAAAAGGAAACAGGCAAGGTCTACCGGGTCGATTTTTCCGAGGCCTTCCCCCCCGAGAATAGGACGATCCCGGGATGTGAGATCCTGCGCTGTTCCAGACGGCTCTATCAAAGGCTCTTGGAATGGGACCAGGAAACGGTCACGGTCTTCCTGTCCACCTATCTGAACGAGGAAGAGATCCGCGCTCTTCACGCCCGCCGGGACGCGATCATCCGGATGATCCAGGAGCAGATCGAAAGCCGGGGGGAGAGCGCCGTTTTGTTCTAAAACGGCCGGAATAAGGCTTACTGGCCCAACTCCTTGAGTCTAGTCCTGGCGTTCTCGAGAAGGCGCTTTTCATAATCGGTTTTGCCCGGGTTCTTCTGGATGGCCAACTCGTAATACTCTTTCGCCTTTTGCTTATTTCCCATGGTCAGATAGCATTCCGCGAGGCTGTCATAAACGTTCGGAGAGTTGGGGTGGAGTTCAATGTTGAGCCTGAAAATCTCCTGGGCTATGTCGTGAGATTTCCGGCTCAGAAGCTGGTAGCCGACCTGGTTTAAGAGGTTCTCGGGAATGTCGTAAGCGAGCTGCCCGCCGAACTTGGCCTTCACTTTGCTGCCGTGTTCCCGGATCGCGGACACATTCCCAGATACGATGACATCAAACGGGATCTTCCACCCGTCGAAGATAAACATCAGGCCGTCATAAAGGCTCTTGCCGAGCATCGAGCTGTGATCCACGTTGTCCAGCCACGCGCTCTTCCAGGCGAGTCCTCTGAGGTCCTTGGATTTCATCCATTTCTCGAGCTCGGTGTAAGTGCTGATCGTCAGGTCCTGTTCTTTCTTTCCGACGGTCATGAAAAGGAACTTGCCGGCGAGCGATTCCGCCTGGAACATCTTGTCGATCTGTTTCAACCAGTACTGATTGTTGTTCTGAAACCAGGGGCTACTGGCGATATAGCCGGAAAACAGGTCCGGCTGGGTGAAAAGGGCATACATCGTGAACAAACCGCCCACGGAATGCCCGCAGAGGAGGTTGAACCCGGCCGTCCGGTATTTCCCGTCGATGAAGGGGATCAGCTCTTCGCTGAAGAACTTCAGGGACAGGTCGGCCGCCGTCGGCTCCCCTTTCCTTTCCTCATAAGGCGTCGGCACGTACCCGTTCTGAAGGCTGGGCAGCCCGACGACGATCATCTCCGGCATCTCGATATTCCTCGCCATCAGCTCGACAGTGCCCGCGGCATAAGTGAAATAGGCAAAGGCGTTGAGGTCGTAGAGCACGGGATACTTGACGCCGCTCGTCTCGTAGTCCGCCGGAAGGGATACGGAAATTGCCATCTCTTGATTGAACACCTTCGACGGGAGAGCGATCCTTTTCCCGATGACGATATCGGTTTCGGTCTGCTGACCGAAGGCGAAATGGCCCGGGAGCAGAACGATCGCCGAAAAAGCCAAGAACAATCCGAGGGAACGCGTCATTGCGGAGTTTTTCATCAAGATTTTCTCCTTTCGCAGACTTCTGTCACCTCTAAAGCTCCTTAGGATACTCGAAGCGGATGAATTCATTCGGACCTCAAGATAAGCACGGGACCGATGAGGCCCGAGGGAAGAAGGGGCGAATCGGCCCGGTAAAACGGCATCGCCGTATATGTGTACTTCTTTGTGACATTCGGCTGCTGATCGCCGATCAGCCGGTTGACCCAGAGATTGGTCACCTTGATCTCCAGGGTGTTGGCGCCGGCCTTCAGCGCCGTGGTCACGTCCACGCGGAACAGCGGCTTCCAGAGAATGCCGAATGGCTCGCCGTTGACCGAGACCTCGGCGATGTTCTTTACGTCGCCAAGGTCGAGCCATATCTTTGCCCCGGACTTGAACCAGTCCGCCGGCGCCTGGACAATCTTTGTGTAGGTCGCCGTTCCTGAAAAATACTTCACGCCCGAGTCGGGACTTTCACTCCACGAGCCGAGGGCATTAAGTTTGATCTTGGCCGGAGCACCCCGGTCGGCCTGGAAAGCGACGTCCCATGCCCCGGTGATGCTCGCGAGGGTGGTTTCAGCAGGTGCGGATAGCGCGCGTGACGGCGCTGCAGAGGCCTTGCGAAAGACGACAAACACCGCATCATTAGGGTCGAGGCGAAGCGGAACCGTCGTCCGTCCAGCGGCGATGCGGTAAGGAGCCGACTCGATGACGCCCGTGTCTGGATGCCAAAGCTCGGGGTCCTTGCCCTCGACGCGGAAGGTCGCAGCCAAAATTTCAGAGCGGTTATTGGCGTTGCTGACCCAATAGACCTCGCCGTCGGCGAGCCGGCGGTGGACAAACCTCAGATTCGTATTCTCCTGCGGTTTGGTGTACTCGAAATCCGGTTCCACCTTTAGCGCCTCAAGCGCCTGGGCGATGTTTTGGCCTTCGTAAACTTTGCCCTTCCCGACGCCCTTCCCCCAAACATCATCGGCGATGGCCCGGAATTCAGCCTGATCGTCGGCCAGGCTGGGACTTCCGACCGGTTTTGGCCCAACCACGACGGCGCCGGCCTTCACCATATCGCGGATCTTCCGCAGGACTCCGAGCGACATGTGCTGACTGTTGGGGTCGAGCGCCAGCACCCGGTAGCTCATCCCGGTCGCGGTCGCAATCTTCCCCCCGGCCACGGACAGACGGTTCTTCAACGCGTCGGCGTTAACAAAGTCGAAGTTGGTGCCGGCCGGGATGGCGGGCAGCTTCGAGTGGAACAGAGCCGTGATGTTGGAATCCTCGCCGTAATAGTAGATGATGTCGGCCACGAACTCCCCCTGCTGCAACATATAGCAGCTTCGAGACAAGTACGTCGTCCAGGGCCGGGCCAGTTCCGCCCAGGTCTCATGCCGGGTGAACCACTGGCCGAAGGGCCCGAGGCCGAGCCCCGGGATCTTGTCGTCGCCGGGCTGGTGGACCGACGTGTGGATGACGAACCGGTTCAAACCCATGGCCATGAGGCGGTCGGCGGTGGACTTGAGCGTTTCTGGAGAGTAAGCCCAGGCATTCTTGTAGGCGGTCAGCGACTCTGCCGCCACCAGGTTCTGGCCGTAGATGTGGGCGACAGAAGCGGACTCGCGAACATCAGCATCGTTAGAGCGGTCGGGCGTCCCCGGCCGCTCGAGCCACATCGCGCTCATCGGGATGTCGGCGTTGCGTTTGACCTCCATGCCGTCGGCGATAAAAGCGCGCCCTCCTTCATGCGATTCCGTATAGCGGCCCATGCCGCGCTCTTTCAGGATGGTCGTAAGCTGGTCGTAGTGGTTCTCGGCGGTCAAATCGCTCAAGGTTTTGCGGAAGTCCCACAGGAACCGGTCACTCGCTTCGGCGCTCTCCACGACCCGCCCCGCAAGGACCGGCAGCCATGGACGCATATCGTAGCCGCGGCGCTTAACGAATTCGTTGATCATCGCATCCGTCCAGTTGGCGACGCCGGCCTCCCAGCTGTCGGTAATGATGTACTGCAGGCCGCGCTTGCCCATGAGAGGGCCAACGGTGTCTTTGTACTGATCGAGGTAATTGTCGAAGTACGCCTTGACGTGGGTCCGGCTGAGCTTGTCCACTTCGAGACCGGTGGCTTCCGGGGAAGCGGGGGAATTGTAGGCGCCGGTGAGCGAATAGCCGAACCGGAGGACGACCCAGCGGCCGGCGGGCGGTGTCCAGTCGAGCCGGCCGTCGGCCCGCATCCTGGAGGTGAGGTCGATGACGTCGGCTTTGCGGACAGCACGATCTGCGGGAGAGGTAGGAGTGGCCATCCCGTAAAGGCCGGTCGCCGAAGAGAAGGCCGCCTTGTCTTGGAACCGGTTGACGACGGCCGAAGTATGAAGGGTGAGCTCAGCGATCTGGACGCCCGCAGGAGCCACGGGTTGAGCCTGGGCTCCTTCCGGCGAGCCGCCGCCCTCTCCGGCTTGCGTCGCTTCGGCCCGGACGCTCAACCGGAAGAACCTGGCAGCGACAGCCGGGAAGGCGACCGTACCCACGGCTGCCGGGATCGCCGTGACCGTTCGCAATGTCTGGCCGTCATCGCTCGACTCGAGTTTCATATCCCCGGGTTTCAACCTGCGATCCCTATCTATGGCCACGACGGTGAGCCCATGGACCGTCTGCGGCCGCGGGAATTCGAACTGGATCCAGGCGTTCCCTCCCTCGGGGGCAGCCGGCAGGAGCGCCGCCTTGAAGAGGTCGCCGTCGGTGAGCGCGGCCAGCTCAAACGCCCCTCCGCTCGAGGTCACTTTCGCCTCGAGCTCGGCCAAGGTGCGCTCACTTTCCGGCGCCCGGTAGGCGACGACGGCGCTGTCGGCGTAGAACTCCGGCGGCGCGGCTTTGGTCCCTTCCATGTATCCTTCGTGCCTTCGGCCGATGTTTTGATAGTGCCCGGTCACGGATGGAGGTTTCGGGAGCACTCCGGAGAACCGGCGGCCGCCGTCCACACGCGTCTCGCTCCAAACGTATTTTTTCATCCCCTGCGCCGGCGTTACCCAGGGCCCGCCGCTCTCGCTCCAGCCGGGCGACCCGGCGATGGCCATTTCCAGGCCCAGTTCGTCGGCCAGCGTGGCGGCATAGCGGAAGGCGTCCTTCCACTCAGGCGTCATGTAGACCAGACGTTTCCCGACGATCTGCGGCGTTTCGAGCCCCGCGTCGAAGTTCTGGAAGCCGGCGATGCCGGCGCGCTTCATCCATTCGAGGTCGGCCTTGATCCCTTCCTTGGTCACGTTGCCGCTCATCCAATGCCACCAGACGCGCGGCCTCGCGCTGTCCGGCGGGTTCTCGAATCCCCGCACCAAGTCATCGCCCGGCGTCTGGACCGGAAAGAGCCAAGTCCCTAACAGGACCGCAACCGCGGCTCCAGCAAGCATGACTCGCCTTGCCCTATTCGAGTTTGGCAGCATTGTCCCTCCTCCAAATCAAGGTCGCCTAAAATGGGGACTAAAATGGGGACGCCATATCCATTTCCTATTTTTTCCACCGTTGAAATTCGGAAATTGATATCGTGTTCCCAATTCTTCATCCTTCGACGGGAGGAAGGATATTCCCGTGCGGGAATCGAAGTCAAGAATTCCTCTGCCAAAGAATAATGGTGACGGCAAAATTCGGAAACTGATAGGGTGTCCCCAATTCAATTCGCGGGAGATTCTTGCGGTTCCCGGCGGGCCCTTTTAAAATAGGGTGGGCGCTAAGCCGGGACAGGGGTGACTGACACAAATATCAAAATATGGCTAAGAAAAACTCATCATAAGCTGTCGTACATCATTGTTTCGTCAAAGTGGTGGACATATTCGTATAACCGGTATTCGTTTTAAAGTGAATTAAGTATTGTGTCCTCAGAATCTTCTTTTATTTATCCGACAATATAAACTCGAAGTCCGCCAGGCATTGGTAGCTGCTGCGGTAAACAAAGACCGCCTCGGGACTCTCATTGCCGATGCAAAGCCGATATTTCTTCCCGGGTGAAAAGATAAGACCTTTTTTCGCCTTTAATGTAACCGTGTAGGCCTGCCCTTGGCTTCTCGTCGTCGAGAACCAACCTTCGGCGACCGGGTCGTTTCCGTCGAGAACAAGGTGGTAGAGATGGGTCTCAGAGAAATCCACCCGAATGCTGAATTCGATTTCCTGGGGAGTCCAACGGATGACTCCAAAATATTGGGCCGGTAAAGTTTTCTCATGATAATAGGTCATTTTGGCCTTCGAGGCCCCTGCGCAGCTTACGCAGCCTGCCACAGCAATCGCGACTGAAAATTTCATGAGCTGGTATTTCATGGTTAACCCTAAACCTCCTCTAGATATTTCGTTTTGAATTCCAGGACGACGTTTCTGAGCCGCTCGTCCAGGATGGCCAGCATCTTTTCCTCGACTTTCCTGGGGATCTTCCCGTAAAACGCCTGGGCGAGGCCGCCGGCGATGCACGTAGTCCCCTCCGTGCAGAAGATAATCGGCGACGGCCACAGTGAGGACCGTATCGTCGGTAAACGTGGAGCGCGGGTCAAAAAGCGGGAAGTCCGTCCTCTGATAATTATGAAACTCATAAACAGAGCCGATGATATCGCCCGCAATCGCCCCGATCATGATACTCTGGGGCGATGTTACCTGATTTATCTCCCGAGGTAAAGCCGCCGGCTCGAGCTGAGCATCCATTCTCCTTTCTTGCGTCTTTATCATGAGGCTATTGACAATCCTAATCAGCGGAGGTACTGTAAGGATGTAAGAAAGTAAGGAGTATATATGGAGCTCACCGAAATTGCCAAAATGACATCAAAGGGACAGGTCACTGTGCCCGCTCCGATCAGGGCCATCTTCAACCTTCAAAAGGGCTCTTCGGTCATTTTTAAGGTAACGGATAAGGGCGTGCTCTTTCTACCCTGTGAAATCACGGAAAGAGAAACATATACGCAGGAGGAGTGGGCGAAAATAAAACGCCTGGTCGCCGAGCGCGGCAAGAGCTATAAAACCGCTAAAAAGGCCCGAGAACATCTGCAGTCTTTATGAGAAAGGATTTGGCGCCTGTTTCCGAATTATCCACGGGATGGAATTCAGGGACGCGACTGAATTCTCTTGCGCGTCACCAGAATTTCCCCAGAATTTCTGGGGCAATTTAGTGAATTATGTTTAGTGTCACCCGAATTCAAGTTGACAAGGGGGCGGGCGGGTGCTAACAATCTGAACCGATGGGGCGTCAGGGCAATCCGGACAAAAGCAGAGCACTTGGGGATAACAGCAGGTCACTGAAGGTCATCCACTCGCCCGGCGAGCTGTCCGCCGTCATCAAAGAGGAGCTGGCCGCATCGCGCTCCGGTCCGCTGCCCGAGCTCGCGGTTTTGACTTCATCCTCCGCCCTCATTCATCAGCTCCGCGCCTCCTCCGGCGGCCTGTCCGGCGTCACCTTCCTTTCGCCGCTCGAAGTCGCCTCGCTTGTTCTCCAGGCGGACGGCGAATACGCCGGAGACGAGGCCGACCCGTACCTTGCTTCCCTCGTCGAAGCGCTTATCTCTTCATCCATCCTCGAACGCCGGCTCGGCTACTTCAAGATCGACCAGCTCCGGACGGGCGCCGGCTACGCGGAAGCTCTGGCCGCGACGATCAGCGAGCTGAGCGAAGCCTGTCTGACACCCTCCGCTCTCCGCAAAGCCGCAGCCTCCGACCCGGCCACCGCCTCCCGGCTCGAAGATATCGCCGCCATCTGGGAGGCCCTTGAATCCCAAGCCTCCTCTCATGGCTGTACGATACACTCACAGGTCTTAAATAAGGCCTCCGCGCTCCTTTCCAGTCGGCCCTCCCTGTATCCCTTCAGCGGCCGGACCGTCGGCTTCATCGACGAGCAGACGTCAAACACGCTGCTCCACTTTCTTGCCTCCGTCCCGCGTCTGACCGGAGTCTATTTCCGGGCTTTCCCCGAGCGTCGAAAATCGCGGGACCGCCTGGATTACGCCCTGTCAATCCTGAACCCGGCGCCGTTCCCGGCCGACCCCTCAGGCCACTCCTCCAACCCCTCCTCCCCCACACGCAAAACAATCAAGGAGATCGACCTCCTCAAGAACCGCCTGTTCAGAGCCCTGGGCGAAGCTGTCGAGGCATCGGCTCCCCACTCTCCCGCCTCTCCAACCGGCCTCTTGCTCCCGGTTCTTCCCTTACTCCGTGAGGATTCCTCCGGCCCGGACGGCAGTGTTCATCTCGAGGAGCACTCCGGCGTTGAAGAAGAGCTCCAGTCTGCGGTGGAGTGGGTTTCGCGCCAGGTCCTCGAGCACAAGGTCCCGCTCGATCGGATCGCCATCCTGCTTCCCCAGGTCGACCCTTACGCCTTCATGCTGACCGAACGCCTCGCTTCGCTTCCCTTCGACAGATCCCTCCCGTTCGCCGGCCCGCTGCCGGTCTACGTCGCCTCCGGGGTTCCCGCTACGACCCAGGCCGACGGCTCGCGCCTGCTGGCCCTCCTCAACACGCTCGAAGAGCACCTGAGCGCCGATTCCATCTCCCGCTTTCTGCCCTACCTCCGCCTTGCGAAAGAAGAAAAAGAAGAAGAGGAAGATCACCGCCACCTGACCTTCGACGAAGCGCTCGAGGCGGCGTTCTCCTGCGGGACGCTGGGCGGGCTGGCCGGCCGTGCCGACGCCGCCCGTGAGTGGCCCTCGGCCATGAAGAAGCGTATCCAGGCCTTCGCCCAGGCCATCGCCGACCAGAAGAAAGCCGCCACCGACCCCGACGACCCGGAAGCCTCCGGCCATGCCCGCGCCCTCGAGGTCAACGAGCGCCTTTACGCCAACCTCCAAGCCGTGCTCCCCCCCATGACCGAGCTCGTCAAGCTCCACGAACTCATCCTCAGCGAAGCATCTCTCGATACACTCTGGGACGCGGTCGAGGGTTTCGCCTCAAGCTGGGTCCTTCTTCCGCCCGCCGCCCAACCTGTCCTGCCGCTTCTCAAGAAAAGGGTCGAGCCCCTCTGCTCGCTGTCAAAGCCCGCACCAGGCCGGGACGCGGACGCGGCTTTCCGCCTGTCCGGCCACCCCGCCCTCCGCACGATCAAGGACACACTCACCTCCATCCGCCTTCCCGTGGGCCGCTTCGGAGAGCCCCGCCTCTATATCGGCTCGCTCGGAGGCGCCGCCGGTCTCGCCTTCGACGCGGTCCGCATCGTTGGCCTCTGTGAAGGCGCCTGGCCTTCGCGTCCTCCCGTCGACCCCATCCTCCCCGACGTCGACCGAGAACATCTCCAATCGGTCGCCGCCCCTGAGGCCATCCCCCGCCGGGACGACCGGCCGCTCCAGCAGCTCTGCTCCTTCTACCGCATGATCCAGGGCGTCCGTTCCCGCATCGTCCTCAGCTTCGCCCGCCAGAGCGCCGACGGAACGATCAAAGAGCCCAGCAGCATCTATCTCGAGGCGGCCACAGCACTCAGACGCCCCGTCGGCGGCAGGCCGTCCCCGGCCGTTCCCTTGCTCAAGCATTTGCGCCAAGGCTATTTCGCGCCGGCGAGGGAAGCCGAGCTCAACCCGCCCGCCCTCGCCGATTTCACCGTCTGCCGCGAGGTCGCCCGCTGTGCCGCTTCTCCCGCGCGTTTCGCGCTCCCGGCCTCTTGGCGGATATCCGCAGACGCCGAACCCGCGGTATCCTCGGCCGTCGACCTGATCCGGATGCGCGAGCTCATGCTCCTCGACCGCTCCGGCAGGCTCGGCCCTCAGGACGGGATCTTTCCCCCGGGCTGGCCGCTTCCCCTCCTGCCGGGCCTCGAACCAGGTTCTCCGCTCAGCGCCTCGCGCATCCCGGCTTTCCTTGGCTGTCCCTATGGATTCCTCCTAGAGAACATCCTCAACTGGGGAGAACCTCCGTCCGCGCCCGCCACCCGGGAGATCGGTCAGCCCGCCTACGGAAGCCTCCTCCACCAGATCGCCGAGGATTTCTTCCGCGAAAACGGAGCGGACTTCACCTCGAGCCGCCGGACCGATGCCAAATGGAGCGCCTGGAGGGAGAAAGCCCGGGCCGCGGTCAAACGCCGCTTCGATCTTTTTATCGAGGAATATCCGCTTCTCTCCGGCCGCGTCTGCGACCAGCAACGGCGGCGCCTTGCTCGAGATTTCGAACACCTGCTCCGTTACGAATGGGACCACCGCAAGGACCTTAAGTTCCTGAAGGTGGAATTCAGCTGTGGGTCACCGGATCCCGTCTGCCTCGACCTTCCCGGACGCCGCCTCTTCTTCCGCGGCAAGATGGACCGCCTCGACGAGCTCAGCGGCCGTCTGTTCATCCGCGATCTCAAGACGGCGAAGGCCCACCCGCGCGAAAAGGACGAAGTCGACCCCACCCCGACCCTCGACGCCCAGCTCGCCGTATACGCCCTCATGATGAAGGCCCTTCACAAGAAAGAGCCGAAGCGCTGGCCCGAGGTCGGGGGCGTCGCCTACTTCTATACCAACCCGCAGGGCGCCAAGGAGCGTCCATTCGTCAGCGACCTCGACAAGCTCCTGGAAAAAGGGAGGGAATGGCTCGCAATGATGGCGGACCTCATCGAAGCCCGCCTGTTCCCGCGAACGAACGACAAGGATGACTGCGATTTCTGCTCGTTCGTTGCCATCTGCGGAGAACAGGCGAAGGGAGCGGCGGGAGAGAAGCTCAAGGACGCCGGCCCTCTCATCAAGAGATTCCTGTCGCTTAAAGCTCAGGACGAGGAACAGGAAGAAGAGGAAGCGGAAGAATAGCCATGAAACCGGAAAAACTGCCCGACTCGGCGGCACGCGAAGCGATCGTTCGGGAGCGCTCCCGGAACGTCGTCGTCGAGGCCGGCGCCGGCACGGGCAAGACGCACACCCTGGTCAGCCGCATCTTGGAGCTCATCGCCCCGTCCTCCTCTCCGTCAACGCCGGCCGGCCGGGGCGACCGTCCGCTTCGCCCCCTCTCCCTGTCCCGAATCGCCGCCATCACCTTCACCCGCAAGGCCGCCGGGGAGCTCCAGCTTCGCGTCCGCCAGGCTCTCCTCGAAAGCCTGGCCGAGACGCCTCCCCATGACGAGAACCGCCGCAAGCTCCTCGCCGCGGCCCTCGGCGACGTCGACATCTCTTTTATCGGGACGATCCACAGCTTCGCCGACCGCCTCCTCCGGATGCGCCCGGTCGAGGCCGAGATCAGCCCTTCCTACGAGATCATCGATTCAGTAGATGAGGCCGTTGACGAGACAGCCGAACTGCTTCTGACCTCGGCTGAAGGGGGGCGCCTGCCCGAGACTCTTGCCTCCGTCATGGCGGCCCACAGCCTTAGCCGGGCCCAGCTGGAGGAAACCCAGCTGACGATCCAGGATTACCTCGACGCAGGCCTCCGCGCCGAAACCCTGGAGCGGGACTACGGCTCCGTCCCCGGGTTCGACGCCCTGGTCCGGGCCATGGTCCTCCAGCGGGATTTCCCGTTTCCCCGCCCCGAAGTTCCGAAACCGCCCCTCGATAAAACGAAAAAGGTCATCATCGACTTCATCCGCCGGATCGATTCCCTGCCGGGCGATTCAGAGGGAACCCGCTGGCTTAAGGGTCTTAGGTCCCAGCTCAATGACTGCCTGCAAGAGACGACCCCCATCGGGCTTTATGCCTCCCTTCGCCGGGCGATCCTCTTCACTCCCGATTTCAAAATGCGGGCGAATTTCCCCGGCGACTCCGAAGGATGGCGTTTCTGGAAGGAATTCAAGTCTGGCGACAAGAAAACCGAAGCTCCTTCTCTCCAGGAAATGCTCTTCGCCCCGCTCGGCGGCTGGCTCGGCGCCCGCCTGGCCCGAACAGCTCCCGTCGTCGTGGCCGCTTACGAAGACGTCAAGACCCGCCACGAACGCATCGACCAGACCGACCTCCTGATCAAGCTGCGGAACCTGCTGGAGAAAAACGAGGGAGGGATCCGGGCCTTCTACCAGAAGCTCTTTGACCATATCCTCGTCGACGAGTTCCAGGACACCGACCCCCTCCAGGCCGAGATCCTCTTCTTCCTGGCCGAGGACGGGCAGTCGGCGCGCCGCTGGGACGAGGTCCAGCTGACGCCCGGCCGGCTGACCATCGTCGGGGACCCCAAGCAATCGATCTACAGGTTCAGGCGCGCGGATATCGTGACCTACGCCGACGTTCGCGAGCGCATGACCGGCCAGGGGGCGCTCGAGCGCCGCCTCGAAACCAATTTCCGCAGCCGGCCGTCGCTCGTCGAGTACTTTAACGAACGGCTCCCCGGCCTCCTCGGTGAACGCCCGGAGGACGGACCGAGTTTCGACCGCGAGCACGGGATCGCCTACTACGAGGACCTCATCCCCGGCCCGATAAAGGACGCCTCGCCGATCGTCCATGTGCTGCCCTATTCTGACCCGGAGGCCAAAAAGTTCAAGGCCGACCACGCCCGCGGCATCGAAGCTGGGATGCTGGCCCGCTACCTGCGCTGGCTCAAGGACGGATCGAAGCTCGAGGTCCGCGACCGCGAGACAGACGGAATGAGGCCGGTGGAGTTCGGGGATATCGCCGTTCTGGCACAGACGACGACCAACGTGCCGCTCCTCTTCCGCGCCCTGGAGCGGTTTGGCATTCCCTATGCGGCGCGAGGGGCCACGCTGTTTCTCAGGGAGCCGGTCATCCGGCAGCTCATCTTGGGCCTCCGGGCGGTGGCGGACGAATCCGACGGGATCGCCCAGGCGGCCTTCTTTAGGCCTCCCTTCTTCGCCCTGGACCTGGCCGATATCATTGCCGGCCGTCTCGAGGAAGACGATGCCCTGCGAGCTCCTGAAGTCGCGGCTGCCGCTGCCCGGGCGGAGGAGGCGCAAAAGATGCTCCGTGGTCTCCATAAAGCGCGCTTCGAAGGCCTCCCCTCGACGACCGCACGCCGCCTCATGGAGCAGACGGCGTTCGCCCGGACCCTCGCCCTCCTGCCGAACGGCAGCCAGAAGCTGGCCGCGGCGCGAGAGGCTCTTTTCGTCCTTGACGAGCTCGTGGCCAGGGAAGGCCTCGACTTCGACGGCGCCACGGCCCGCATCCGCGAGTGGGTCGATTCCCCCATCCAGACGGATTCGCCCGCGCCCGTCGCCGGACAGGCCGTCCTGGTCATGACCACGCATCAGGCGAAAGGCCTCGAGTTTCCCGTCGTCGTTCTCTGGGACGGGTTCGCCAAGATCGGAGCGAGGGTGGACGGGACGCCGTGGAAGGTCACGCGGGACGGGAATTGGGCCATCCAACTCGAGGGCCTCAAGGCCGGCTCGAAGTCCGGCCGCTCCCTGATCGAACAGGAAATGGCCATTGAAAAAGAGGAGAAGAAACGGCTCTATTACGTGGCCGCGACCCGGGCCCGCGATCTGCTTGTCGTGCCGCTGCCTAACCAGGGGAAAAAAGACAAGGTTTCTCATATCCTGGCCGGAGATCTGGTAAGCGAGGCGGCGCTGAGAATGGCGGAGTTTAGGCCGGGCGATTTGCCGGAATGGGCGCAGAGAGCAAAAGAAGCGCCTCCCTTTCCCGAGATCAGGTTCGCGGGCGCCAAGGCTGAGAAGGGGTTGAGGGAAGGGTGGAACGACGCGCTCGGGGAGTCGGCGCGGCCGATCGCCGTGCCGATGGCGGTCACGACGCTGGCAAAGGCGAAGGAGGGGACCAAGCAGAAGCCGGCGAGGGGCATCATTTCAAGTATGGAAGGCTCGGACGGGACGACGGATCTATCAGGCGAGCGAGAAGAGGGAAAGGCGCCTTCCCGCTTCGGCCCGGAATTCGGCCTGACGGTGCATGCGGCGTTGAGCTCGATCCTCAGGGGGAGTCAGTCGGAGATCGGAAAGGTCGTAAGCGCCTGCGCCGCCAGGACCAGCCTGAAGGCTCATCTGGATGAAGCGGCAAAGGACGTCCGGCGGGCCCTCGATACTCTCAAAAAAATGGGATTATTGGCCGAGGAAGTCACCCGCTATGCAGAATACCCGGTCGTGATGCCTGATGGTCAGGGACGGCTGATCACCGGGTACATCGACCTGGTCGTCTGTGCTCGTGATAGCGTCTGGATCATCGACTTCAAGACCGATCCCCCGCCCGAGGAGCCCCTCGAGCTTGCCTATCCGGATTATGTGAAGCAGATCGCGCTCTACAAAGAGCTTCTGGGCAAGGCGACTGACATCAAAGCGCCGACCCGGGCGGGACTGCTGTTTTCAGCCACGGGGAGGCTTGAATCCTGAGTGCTGCCGATAATTCCCCAGGCTACTTGTACACGCCCCCTCTCGGGCCGAAGGAAAAGAGAACAAGCAAGTCTTTTTCCCACCTGTAAACAAGCCGCCGGGCCTGCCCCTTCACTGCATATGGATATGATCTCAGAGGCGCGAATTCTCCTTTCAGTTTTTTCCCAGCCTCCGGGTTCTTTTCAATTTGCCTAATCGCTTCTCTAAGGGAACTTCTTTCAGCTTCCTCCCTGGTCTTTTTCCGTAGCCTCTGAAACTTCGAAGTCTCGAGAATTCTCATTCAGATGTCTTGCGGATCAAGTTCAGTGACCTTGCCCATTTCATAGTCCACTTGGGCCTCGATAATGTCCTTGATCTCCTCTACGGTCAAATCCGGATTCTCGAGAGCCAGCAAGCCGATTCGCAGGGCATACCGGAGAGCGCTGGATAAATCCCTCTCCTCGCTCTTGGCAAAATGATCGAGCTCATTGACAAGGTCCTCATCCATGGCAACCGTCTTTCTTACCATTTCATACTCCTGCATCTTTTATATGCTCCTTTCTTATTAATGTCAAGCAGCTCTCACCGTTGTAGGAATTGACTTTGACTGGCCGCATCCTAATAGAGGGACGGAAAATCTATATGAAGACTCTCCATGACTTGCACGAAACGCCCAAATGATTCATAATATGCTTCGCTTTGATTCATTCTATGAATCATGGAGGCCCAGTGAAATCGATCACCGTCCACGGAATTGACAAGGAAACGGAAAAACTCATCCAGGAGCGAGCCAAGTCGGCCGGCACAAGCGTCAATAGGATCGTGAAGGAACTTCTGGCCAAGGCGCTCGGCGTGGATAAAGACAAACATGACCACCGGGAAGAATTCCTCGAGTTTTTCGGCGTCTGGACTGAGGCCGACGAAAAAGAATTCCTGGAAGCCATCCACGATTTAGAGGCCGTGCATCCCGGGGACTGGAAATGAAGAAGATCCTGCTCGACACGAACGCTTATGCTCGCTTTCTGAGCGGGGACGAAAAAGTCATGGCCTATATGGCCCAAGCGGACAGCGTCCACATGTCCGTCTTTGTCCTGGGTGAGTTATTTGCGAGGTTCAAGGCCGGAAGCAAAGAAAAAAGCAACAAGCAGCTTATCGAAAGGTTCCTCCTCAAGCCAACAGTCAGCGTCCTCGACGCGACGATGGAAACGGCGGATATCTTTGGTCTCATCATGGCTTCTCTCAGAAAATCCGGGACCCCGATCCCGATCAACGACGTCTGGATCGCCGCCCATTGCCTGGAGACAGGCTCGGTCCTGGTCACTTATGACGACCACTTCGCTCAGATCCCGGGCCTGAGGCTCTGGGATGAAGCCGGCCATTAGCTGAAACAGGAAATTCTGGGGACATGACCGAATCCATGTCGAAGCAGACGACAACTATGCTAAGTTCTGGCTTGAGCCCCTTGACCCGGCGAAGTCAGTAAGTAGATTCCCACGGCTTCGAACCAAGAATCCATTCTCCTTATCTCCTTATGTCCCCCTGCCTATGCCCCTCCTTAGAGAAAAGGCTTGCCTTTGGAACGTCCTATCCCAAGAAGCTCACTCATCGAGGGCTTGACAATAGTATCTATAGTGATATCATGAAGGGCGATGCCATCGATAGTCTTCTAAAAGGAATACGGCGCAATCCTAAGAATGTGCGCTTCAGCGATCTGCTCAAAGTCTGTGATCATTTCTTCGGTCCGCCCCGGCAGCATGGCGGCAGTCACCGGATCTATAAGACACCCTGGCCGGGAAACCCGAGAATCAACATCCAAAATGACAAGGGCATAGCCAAAGCTTATCAGGTGAGGCAAGTGCTGACGGCAATCAATACACTGGAGACCAAAAATGAGCCTGAGGAGTGACCGGTATACATATCGAATCACCTGGTCTGAAGACGACCAGGAATTTGTCGGGTTGTGTATCGAATTCCCCAGCCTAAGCTGGCTCGCCAGGAGTCCTGAGTCCGCCTTAGAAGGAATCCGGAGGGTGGTGAATAGAGCAGTGCAAGATATGGAGGGCAATGGAGAAGTGCCCCCTGCTCCTATTTCCGGAAAATCATACAGCGGAAAATTCATCGTCAGAATTCCTCCGGAAGTCCACCGCGCTCTGGCGATTAAAGCTGCGGAAGAGGGAATCAGTCTCAACCGCCTGGTTAGTGCCAAGCTGACCGGTCTATGAATCTGCCCATTTGTCCGACTTCGGCGTAGCAGATGATAAATGAGAAAACGATAAAAAAAGAAAAAGAGATCGTGCGCTCTATGCAAACCTCACAAAATGGGCAAGGCATTGCGCTGGAAAGCGGCCCCCGACTCTTGGCACATTTCTTGCTATATTCGAAGGCAAATCCATGTGAAAGGAGTGCGCACAATGCTCCAAGAAACAAGAAAGAAGGAGAATGGCATGAACGAGAAGATTCTTATCCTTACGCTCGCAAGTTTGAGTTTGATAGCACAAATTGATGCCCACGCTCAAAGCACGGGCAACACCGCATCCGTCAACGGTATGAAGATGTATTACGAAATCCATGGCAAGGCCACACCGAACACGGTGCCGCTCGTCGTGTTGCACGGCGCCTATATGAACATCCCTGCCATGGGCGCGATCATCCCCAGGCTCGCCGAGACCCATAAAGTCTATGCGCTCGAGTTGCAGGGCCACGGTCGCACCACAAACATCGACCGGCCCATCACCTACCCCAACCTGGCCGACGACGTAGCGGCCTTCATGGACGCGGTGGGTCTCAAGAAAGCCGACGTCTTCGGCTATTCCATGGGTGCCGCCGCCGGGCTGCAGCTCGCCATCCGCCACCCGGCAAAGGTGAACAAGCTCGTCGCGGCGTCCGTCGCCTACGACGCAGAGGGGTGGCAGCCGGAGTTCAAAGCCTTCATCCCGCAGATGACCGTCGAGATGATCGTCGGCATGCCATTCGCCGAGGACTATCGCAAACTCGCCCCCAACCCCGAGGGCTTCCCGGCCTTGGTCAAGAAGCTGATCCAACTCGAAAAGGAGCCGATGGCGTGGGAAAAAGAGGTGAGGGCGATGAGGACACCGATGTTGATCATCAGCGGCGACGCCGATGTGGCCACCCTCGAACATTCCGTCGCGATGTTCCGGCTGCTAGGCGGCGGCGTCATGGGCGACATGGGCAAGCCGCTGCCAGCCTCGCGCCTTGCCGTCTTGCCGGCGACGTCACACACCGCCGTCATCACCCAGACCGACCTGCTGCTTGGCTTCATCGAGCCTTTTTTGAAGGGCGAGACCCCGAAGGGGTTCTTCGAGCCAGGCGATCCCAAGAAATAAAGGTGGGGAGGGAACCGATGAAGATCAAACTGACCAGCGTGTACGTCGACAACCAGGAGAAGGCCCTGCGCTTCTATACCGAAGTGCTGGGCTTCGTGAAGAAGGCCGACGTCAGGCAGGGGCCGTTTCGCTGGCTCACGGTGGCCTCACCAGAGGACCCGGACGGCACTGAGCTGCAGCTGGCGTTCAACGACAACCCGGCGGCCAAAGCCTACCAGCAGGCCATGTTTCAGCAAGGCCAGCCCGCGGCCATGTTCACCACCGACGACGTGCAGGCCGAATACGAGCGCATGAAAGCGCGCGGCGCCGAGTTCTCCATGCCGCCAACCGACGTGACAGCCTCCAAGATCGCCCAGCTGAACGACACCTGCGGCAACCTCATTCAGATCACGCAGCTAGTGCGCCGGTAGGGCGGACGTTCAGCAGGATCGCCGCCGGTGGGCGACCGGCCAGCACCTCAGCGCTTGACGATCGACACCCTGATCTGGGACGGGTGGGCAGCCGAATGGTGCACGTTGTTGTGGGCCTCGACCCCCACCGCCTCATCATAGTTGTGACCGCCCGTATTCAGGTTGCGCTCGAACCTGGGGAAGTTGCTGCTCGAGACCTCAATCCGAAGGCGATGCCCCGGTGCGAAATAGTTGCTTGTCGACATGGAGCTCACGGGGACCTTGTGGACCTTCCCTCTTTCCATAAAGACCTCTTTGTCATAGCCTTCCCGGTAGCGGACGCGCTGGATGGTCTCATCCAGATTATAGGCCTTTCCGTCAGGATAGACGTCCACCAGCTTGACCGTAAAGTCCGTGTCCTTGGCATCCGAGGACACATAAAGTGTCATCTCGACGGGCCCGCTGATTTCAACGCCTTCCTTCAAAGGATCGGTGGAATAAACGAGGACATCGTTGCGGGCTTCTATCTGCCGCTGATCAAAAGACCCCGCCTCGTACTCGCTGCCCAGGCAGCAAAATCCCCCCCCGTTTATGGGGACGGGATAGTCCGGATCATAGGTAAACACATCCGGCTTGTCCGCAGAACCCGGCCGATCAAGGGCGAGTTTTCCGTCCCCGAAGACGCTGTTGGCGTTTCCCTTGCTGGTCAGAAAGAAAGTTGCCATCTTCGCATTGGCCGGCGGCCAGGTCTCGGCGGACTGCCATTTGTTGAGACCCATGGTGTAATATTGGAATTTGGGTGTTTCTTTGACGAC
>Ga0153916_10000526_pt1 | contig 25766 bp, 21 predicted proteins | sample Opewatmetagenome_FD_109642 | JGI IMG/M metagenome (GOLD analysis project Ga0153916, IMG submission 109642) | Freshwater wetland microbial communities from Ohio, USA - Open water 3 Core 3 Depth 4 metaG | ecosystem: Environmental > Aquatic > Freshwater > Wetlands | place: USA: Ohio, Lake Erie...
ATTTACCCGCTAAGAACATGGGTCTTACTTCAATGGCAAATGCCATGCGGATAGCGAATCAAGTTGCCAACCAGATAAAAAATCTAGGATGACTACCGTTCTAATAACTGGGGCTAACGGTTTTATAGCTCAACACCTGGCATGTGCATTAAAGAGGGAACAATTTCGGGTAATTGGAACCTCACGGACTGGGAATATCATAGAGGGATTTGATCGTGTTTATATGGTTTCTTTGGGTGAGTCATTAGTTACAGTATTTAATGATGAGAAAGTAGAGGTCGTGGTGCATAGTGCAAATGCACAGGGTCAGAACGAATATCAATTGAATGTAAAAGGTACAAGCCAATGGTTGGAAGAATCTAAAAAACAATGGGTTAGGTTACAAATTTTCTTAAGTAGTCTATCAGCTGGTCCGGACGCCATTTCAGATTACGGGAAGGCGAAGTATAAGCTTGAAGAATTATTCGTGGCAGAAAGGCAGGTTGTTCTTAAACTAGGGCTGGTAATTGGAAGTGGGGGCATGTTCGCACGTATGGTCGAATCTATTAGTAAATCGCGAATTGTCCCACTGCTTGATGGTGGTAATACTCCTACTTATGTTTTGGGAATCGATTATTTATGTTCCATTATTCGCGATTGTATTCTTAACCATGGGGAGAAAATGCGTGGTAAGGTGTGGTATATCATCCAACCGAAACCTTATTCGTTACATAATATTATGCTCACGATAAAAAGGCAGTATGGGAGTAAGTGTTGGTTCATCTCAATGCCGTCTTTTCCAGTCCTATTAGGGTTGTTATTCCTGGAAAGGTTACCTTTGTTAAAGTTGCCTGTGAACAGTACCCATGTAAAGGGTTTAATCCAGAGTAAGCATAAAGAGTTTCCGTCGGATTATGGTTATTTTAGTTATCCTGAAGTGGGATTGGATCGACTGGTTGGTGAGTTAAAATCGGCCTGAGAATGATTCCTTATAAGCCTTCCGACGTGTGCGTCATCGTGCCAGCCTATAATGAGAGTAGGACCATCTCTCAGGTACTCACAAATCTCCTACCATATGGTTATCACGTGGTGGTAGTGGATGATGGATCCTCCGATAATACAACCGAAGCGGTGCTGCTATTTCCAGTCATCCTGTTACACCATGCTGTCAACCTGGGTCAAGGGGCTGCCTTGCAGACCGGTATTACCTATGCTTTGAAATTGCCAAACATCCGTTTTATCGTGACCTTCGATGCTGACGGGCAACATACTGTAGAAGATATTCCTATACTATTAGAGCCTCTTACAACTGGGGAATTCGATATAGTACTTGGTTCGCGTTTTATAAAGGGAGGGCTCGCAGTAAATATTGGGTATAGAAGGTATTTCTTGTTGCGTTTAGCAACTTATTTCACCTGGCTTGTCACTCGTTTGAGACTCACCGATACTCATAATGGTATGAGAGCCCTGACGGTTCAAGCTGCCACGCGGATCAGTATTACACAGAACCGTATGGCACATGCCTCCGAAATCCTGGCACAAATCGCTAACATGAAGCTACGTTATTGTGAGAGACCCGTGAAGGTAATTTATACTTCTTACTCGCGAGGGAAAGGTCAGACCTGGTTAGAAAGTATTAACATTTTGTGGGATATCATTCGAGGTAATCTACGATGAATATACAATTAAGTCAGATTTTCCTGGTGATCGCTTTATTGATCTTTGGTTTATATGTCTTTCGAGTCAGAACAGTACTCACGGATCGTATTGTTTTATTAATACTGGCTATTGGGGGATTGGTATTGGTTATCCATCCAAACCTGTCTATGTGGGTGGCTAATCGTATTGGGATAGGGCGTGGTACAGACTTGCTATTATATGTGTTTATCCTCTTTAGCATGTTTAATTTTGTGGGGATCTCGTCTGAATTAAAGAAGATCGAACGTCAGCTAACAGAGGTAGTCCGTCAGCAAGCACTCCAAAACCCTCAAATTAGCTCTAAAGAAGCACCCACTCAAACCAACAAGAGCCCGTAATGAAATGAGACTCCCTTCGTAGATGAATAAATTTTCTTGGTTCAGCGTGGTTCTGATTGGCTTAATTGCTATAACAGGAATTGCCTCTGTTATCTATTACACTCGCTACGGACCCGGCTTATCTAGCGATTCGGTAGCTTACATTCAAGGTGCTTTAAACCTAAAAAATGGACATGGATATGCACGTTTTTCGGGGGAGGATAAACTTGTCCCGATCACTGGTTTTCCACCCGTATATTCAGCAGTACTAGCAAGCCTAAGCCTGGTCGGTATGGATGTTGTATCGGCTGGAAGGGTTCTAAACGCTTTCTTGTTTGGAGTAAATGTAATTTTAGTAGGATTGCTTATATTCTTTAATACTCGTTCTTTGTGGGCTTCGTTGTTGGGCTGCATGCTGGGGATGGGTTTCTGGGGTATGGTCTTGACACATGCCTGGTTGATGAGTGAAGCATTATTCATCCTATGGATGCTCTTGGGTTTTTATATTTTTAATCTTTATATTGAAAATAAACATTCATTGCTAATAATCTTGGTAGGAATATTAGCAGCTTTGTCGGTGTTAACCCGTTATGCAGGGTTAAGCCTTGTGGCTACTTTCGCCCTTAGTATATTGTTATTCAGCAGGCAATCATGGAAAAAAAGGATCATTGATGTTTCGATTTTAGGGGGTGTCAGCTTAATACCTGTAATATTATGGGTATATCGTAATTATCGATTGGCAGAGACGATGGCAAATCGAGTGGTAGGTTATTATCGATTATCCTATGAGCTCCTGGCAGCCTATGCAAATGAGTGGACCACGTGGTTATTTCCCCGACCATTCGACCTCCCATGGCGTCCACGGGTGCTATCTACATTTGCTATTATTGGGGTTGTTTCGTTGCTATATATTTACACCCAATTAAAAGGTGGCTTCGTAAAGAAAGAGTTATCAGCAGGAAAGGGTAACCTTCCCTGGATTTTGTTAATCTTTATTCCGGTTTATACCGGTTCCATTATTGTTAATAATATGTTTTTCGATGCCATTAGCAGCCTGTCAGCAGTCAGACGATTTTTCTTGCCGGTTTTTATTTCATTGGTGATATTAATGATCACAATGGTTTATAACATGGTATGGGTGCGATCCAATAAATTCTGGTTGAAAGGATTATCGACGGTATATATTCTGGTAATAATAATATTCCAGATTATTGGGTCGACCTCCAAATTATTTAATACGGATATGGATCTTGGATTAACGAATGCCAGGCGTTTCTGGACGGACGTGGTGGCAGGATTACATAAGCTTGATTTAACAGCTCCATTAATTAGCGACAACCCGCAATTGCTTTATATATTATGTGGTCGTTCAGCATATCGAACCCCTGTCTTGTTCAATCGGTATACAGGACAAAACGAAGCTGATTTTGATGCGAATCTAGCTACAATGCGCCAACAGATGGCGAATGGTGCCATTCTTGTAATTTTCCAACGTTACGAAGAGGATCAAACCAACGCACTGGATCAAGAATCATATGTAAGACGCATCACTAAAGGTTTAGACTTGATTAAAACATATTCTCATGCACAAGTTTATGTTTCCCCAACCAAAGAACCTTCCCCATAGAAGACAGATATGACTAAAATAGTAGCGCTGGTCCCCATGCGCCATCATTCCCAGAGAGTCCCCGGGAAAAATTATCGCTTATTAGCTGGGAAGCCGCTTTTCCACCATACGATCAGTAACTTGCTATCTGTTCCGGAAATTTCAGAAGTGGCTGTTGATACTGATAGCGAACCGGTTGTGGAAGGGTTACGCCAATATTTCCCAACGGTGCATATCCTGGAACGTCCATCCCATTTACGGGCTGATGATGTTTCGATGAACGAGATCCTGGCATATGATACTTCTATGGCGCAAGCTGATTTTTACTTGCAGACTCATTCGACCAATCCTTTAATTCGTCCTGGGACATTCACCCGTGCTATTCATGCTCTGGTGACAACTTATCCAGCCTATGATTCCTTGTTTTCGGTTACCCGTCTTCAGGTTCGATTATGGGATCAACTAAGTAGAGCGATAAACCATAACCCGGATAACTTGCTACAAACACAGGATTTACCCCCGGTATATGAAGAAAACTCTTGTATATATATGTTTACCCGTCCGGTCCTTTTAGAACGGCGTAACCGCTTAGGTCATCGTCCCCTTATGTTCGAGATGGATGCTGCTGAAGCATGGGATATCGATGAAGAGTTGGATTTTGATATCGTAGATTTTCTAATCCAAAGGAAGGGATTGGGAAATATAGGTAGATAATGCTGTCTTAAGAGAGTGTAAACAACAATTTTTCGTAAGATACCATCTTTATAGAGGATATTCCTTATGCTTTCTGTTCTTTTTTCTGCCCCTTACATGATCCCTATCCTTGATAAACTTCTTCCGATATTTACACGGAACGACATAACATTATTGGTACCTGATGTACATGAACACCTTTCGGAAGAAACCTTGCTTGGTTATGCTGGTCAGTTTGATGGTGCGGTTTGTGGTGATGACCGTTATTCAGAGCGCGTTCTACGCGCATGTGCACCGCGGTTAAAGGTTATTTCGAAGTGGGGTACAGGAATCGACTCGATTGATAGGGAAGCCGCGCAACAATATGGAATCAAAGTATTCAATACTCCCAATGCTTTCACCTTACCAGTCGCTGATACCGTTTTAGGATATATGTTGGCATTTGTCCGGCGCTTGCCCTGGATGGACAGGCAGATGAAATTGGGCATATGGGATAAGATCCCGGGTCGGTCACTTAGCGAGTGTGTCCTGGGTGTTGTTGGTGTCGGGAACGTCGGTAAGGCAGTTATTCGCCGGGCGCGTGTCTTTGGAATGATTTTACTTGGGAACGATATTATCGAAATTGCTCCTGATTTCGTTCGTGAGAACAGGTTAGAAATGGTCCCTTTGGAGGAGTTATTAGGACGGGCTGATTTTGTTAGTTTAAATTGCGATCTCAATCCCACCAGTTATCATTTGATCAATGCTCGAACCCTGGCGTTAATGAAATCATCTGCGGTTCTTATTAATGCTGCCCGGGGTCCCGTGGTCGATGAACCAGCCCTGATCGATGCGCTTGCCTCCGGGAAGATCGCCGGAGCTGCTTTGGATGTCTATGAACACGAACCTCTGCCTCCGGAAAATCCCCTCCTAAAGATGGATAATGTCATGTTGGCTCCTCACAATGCCAACTCGAGCCCGGCAGCCTGGGAACGCGTTCATCTGAATACTCTTCGTAACCTATTCATTGGGTTAAACCTACCAGTTGATAATCTGGTCATCCAGGAGGTTTAATTTTAAGTATGAGCAATCTACAACAGGCAAACCTACCGAATAGCATCCCGAAAACGGTCCTTATAACGGGGGCAGCAGGTGGGATTGGACGGGCGTGCATCTCTCTCTTTAATCAATCAGGCTGGCGAGTCATTGGAGTTGACCGGGCTCCATTTGGAGATGATTTCCCGGAAAACGGCTTATTTATAAAGTCAGATATCTCGGTGGGTGAGAATATGGAGTATATATTTAAACAAGTGCGTGCCTTCACCGAGTATCTGCACGCATTGGTAAATAATGCTGCCTTACAGATAGCGAAACCCCTCCTGGACACTTCTGTGGAAGAATGGGATGCAGTGATGGCTTCGAATTTACGCTCCGTCTTCCTCGGAGTAAAGTTAGCCCATCCACTCATGAAAGCTGCGGGTGGAGGGGCGATTATCAATGTGTCATCTGTTCATGCTGTTGCGACCTCAGTTAACATCGCCGCTTATGCAGCCAGCAAAGGGGGTTTGTTAGCCCTGACACGTGTCATTGCCATCGAATTTGCGCCAGATAACATCAGAGCCAATGCGATCTTACCAGGAGCCGTCGATACACCTATGTTACGAGCTGGTTTAGGTCGTGGGCATCTTGGGGAAGGTACCCTGGTAGAACGTCTGGATAACCTGGCGCGCCGAACGGTGAATGGTAGGGTAGGACGACCTGAAGAGATTGCCCATGCGATCTATTTCCTGGCAGATAATACGCAATCTTCCTTTATGACCGGGCAAGCTTTGATCGTGGATGGTGGGGCTACTGCTCGTTTGAGTACAGAATAATTCCTCGCGAAATAAAAAAGGATTGAGGATGGTTCACACCCAAATTAAGAAATATATACCCTCCCGATTATGGAAACCAGCTTCGGATATTTATTGGGGGTGGCGCAACCGGGGCAGACATGTGTTGGCACGAACTATTAACTCACGTTGGAAAAAAAGCCAACGGGAATTAAGAATGTACCAAAACATGCATCAGGGAAAACGTTGCTTTGTGATCGGTAATGGTCCCAGCCTTAAAAAGATGGACCTGAGCCATTTACGCAATGAATATACGTTCGGTTTAAACCGGATCTATTTGTTATTTCCGGAGTTAGGTTTTACAACGACTTACATGGTGTCAATAAACGAGCTAATTCTGGAGCAATGTGCTGATGATATTAAGTCTTTGTCATTGCCGAAATTTCTAACATGGCGGGCGCGGAAATATTATATCGAGGATCCACAAGTTATTTTCCTGGACACCGATTACACAGGTCCTGAAAGTTTTTCACCGGATATGACCAAACGCATCTTTGAGGGTTTTACGGTTACCAACGTTGCCTTGCAATTAGCCTTCTATATGGGTTTTGATGAGACTATATTGGTCGGAGTTGATCATAATTATGCCACGAAAGGGACTCCGAATACGACGGTTGTCTCTTTGGGAGATGATCCCAACCATTTTACTCCAGGTTATTTTGGCAAGGGTTTTCGCTGGCAGCTTCCAGACCTGGAAGGCTCGGAGCGAGCCTATTGCCTGGCAAGAGACACATACGCACGTTCTAACCGCAGAATCCTGGATGCGACCATCGATGGAAAATTGACGGTGTTCCCAAAGGTTAGTTATGAGTCTTTATTCTGATAATAACGAAAATACTACCCTCCCACCTTTATCAAACACCCCTCTGGTTTCGATTGTTACTCCCTCATACAATCAAGTACATTTTTTAGAGCAGACAATCCTATCGGTGCTTTGCCAGGATTATCCAAGCCTGGAATATGTGATTGCTGATGGAGGTTCCACGGATGGTTGTTTGGATATTATCCGCAAATATTCTGACCGTCTGGCATGGTGGGTTTCAGAGCCAGATAAGGGTCAGGCTGACGCTATTAACAAAGGGTTTAGTCATGCGAAAGGAGAGATTGTTGCCTGGATCAATTCAGACGATCTTTATTATCAACGAAACGTGGTTAGCCAGGCAGTCTCACTCTTTAAAGAGAATCCCGAAGTTGGGATGGTTTATGGAGATGGAGTGATGGTGGATGCGGACCTGTATCTGCTAGATTGGCATCCATATAGGCAGTATTCACTTCTCGACCTTTTGGCGTTTAATGTCTTGTTACAACCGGCGGTATTTATGCGAGCGGAGGCTTTGCGCGAAGTTGGTTATTTGCGAGCTGATTTCCATATGATCCTGGACCATAGTCTGTGGATCCGAATCGCTGCCCGTCATCCTATTCTTCACATAAATAAATTTTGGGCGGTAGAACGAACTCACCAAGAGGCCAAGACCATATCCCAGGCGATGGTCTTCGTCGATGAGGCTTTTCGTTTTATCCCTTCATTGGAGGATGACCGGTTATACCAACCTTTGTTTGCCAGGTATAAACGGGATATTTATGGTGGTTTGCATGTATTCGCTGCCAAGCGCGCGATTGATGCAGGATTACCCAAATTAGCTCTTACCCATTTTAGAAACGCTTTAACCTATACGCCGGTACCTGTATTGAAAGTGTGGTATAAGGTTGTTCAAGCTTTTGGGGGGATATTGGGTTTAAGACGTCTCTTCCTGGCTTATCGGAGTAATAGGAGAGCTTTCCAGCACAATTCTTTACGGTTAATCGTGAATGATCAGGGCGTTAATTGGGCATAATTCCGTCATGGAAAGCATAAACTTACTTCCCAAGGTGTCGATTGTAACTCCCTCATACAATCAAGCCTCTTTTATAGAAGAGACTATTCGCTCAGTATTAGAACAGGATTATCCAAATATTGAATATATCATTGTTGATGGTGGTTCTACGGATGGTAGCGTAGAAATTATTAAACAATACGCCCATCGACTTTCTTGGTGGGTATCCGAAAAGGATAATGGTCATGCTGAGGCTATCAATAAAGGTTTTGACCACGCCCATGGTGACATTTTCGCCTGGTTAAACTCGGATGACACCTATTTCCCCGGGGCGGTGTCGGAAGCAGTAACTTTTTTTAATATGCATCCTGATGTCGGTATGGTTTATGGGGACGCGAACCTTATAAATAAAGGGGGGCAGGTGATTGGTAAATTTCCATCAAGGCAAACTGATTACCGACGTATGTTGCGAGGGTCGGTGCATATACCCCAGGCGACAACCTTCATCCGTGCTAACCTATGGAGACAGTTGGGTTCATTAGACCAGACGATTTTTTTTGCTTTTGATTATGATTTGTGGATTCGAATAGCGAAGATATCCAAATTAGAATATCTCCCTCGTCTTTGGGCTAACTTTCGTTTACACAGCGAGGGGAAAAGCGTGCTTCACGATGATCGTTGTTATCCAGATATGCTCCAGATACACCGTCGCGAGGGAGGAGGTTGGTTTTCCTGGCTAAGGCTTAGAATGTATACGCGCCGGTTATTCTATGCTCACTTACCGTTGCGATTGCGTCTATGGTTACGACAAAAGTTACCCTAGGTTTTAATGAAGTGAAAAAACAGTCTCAGAAGATCCCATATTGGGTGTATGTAATATTCGTTGTTCTGGTATTGATCAAATTGTGGCTCGTTCAAGGACAAACCGTAAATGCCTGGGGAAATGCAACGCATGACGATAGGCTTTATCTTCAACTCGCTAATTGGCTTTTACAGGGAAAATGGTTGGGCCCCTATGATAATATGACTCTTGTAATAGGCCCATTCTATCCCTTCTGGATTGGTTTCTCATTTATCTTGGGAGTTCCGTTATTATTCTCTGAGCATTTATTGTATATTGCTGCTTGTATTGTGCTAGTCATGGCAGTAACACCTCTTTTTAGTCGATCTATACACTTAATATTTCTGTTTAGTGTGTTATTGTTTAACCCTGCCAGTTTTGCCGATGGGATTATGACTAGGGTTCACAGGATGGGGATTTATCCAGCTCTTACTCTGTTGGTATTAGCGTTATCGATTGGTCTTTTGCTTAGGAATGGTAGCGTTAGCAGGAAATTATGGGTTTGGGCTGTTGGGCTTGGGTTAATACTAGGAGCCTTTTGGATAACCCGTGAAGAAGGTGTGTGGCTGGTGCCAGTAATTGTTGTCATTTACAGTTTTGCTCTCTTTGGCCTTTTGAAAGAACGTCAGCCCAAATGGAGATTACAAATTGTAATATGGGTTATTCCATTATTAGTGGGGGGATTGATTATCTTAGCAATTCCTGTAATAAATTACTATCGTTATGGCATTTTTACTGAAATCGAGTTGAACGATACAGATTTTAAGGCTGCATATGGTGCATTGACACGGGTTAAACCTTTAAATTGGCGGCCATTAGTTCCAGTTGCTAAAGAAACGCGATTACGGATCTATTCGGTAAGTCCGTCATTTGCCGAGTTGCAACCGTATCTGGAAGGGGCTATTGGTAAGGCATATAACGTCGAATCTTTAGGAGATATGAATGGAGGAGGTTTTATATATGCCTTTCGTGATGCCATACAAATGAAAGGTTATTATAATTCAGGCAAGTTTCCGCGAGAATTTTATCAACGATTGGCAAACGAGATAAATAATGCATGTGTGAAGGGAAAACTCAATTGCATTAGACAGCGTAAATCACTCTTACCGCCCTGGCGTATTAGTTATTTAAGGCCTTGGGTAACGGAGTTCTTTCACTCAATTGTATATACGATCAGTTTAAAAGACTTATATGCTAATCCTAGTCCCAGCAGAGGTAGTGAAGAAGAATTACACCTGTTCCAAGATCTGACCCTCGGAAGGCTTGCTGACCCTAAACAGAAAAAACTCAATATTAGCGGTTGGGGGTTCAAAGAAGGATCACCCTTGAATTACCTGGTTAGAGCCGATAATGGCGATCTGGCAGACATGGATATTGAATACTCTTCCGGCATGGATATATATGATTTTTTTGTTAATAAAGGTATAGTGGATGTTAATGCTAAACAGGCACGGTTTACGATCTTAACATCCTGTATCCGTAATTGTTCTCTTGAGGTCTGGGAGAGTGGTAATTTAATAACCAGTCTACTTATCGATGATGGCGTTTTAACTCCTGGATCAAAGAGCTCCGGTCCATTATATTTCTATATTGAATCCTCTAACCTGATAAGTCCATCCAGTAATACCCCTTTACAGGTAAAATCTGACAGCTTTAAAATAAGTATATTAAACCGATTAATAAAAATTTTCCAGGTTATTGTGCCTGTTCTAGCAGCGATGGCTTTACTCAGTTATGTTTTATTAAGTATTTTATTGATCCTGAGGAAAACCGTTCTTTTTGAGTGGTTTTTTTTAACCGTTATTTTATTAGCATATGGTTGCAGGCTTGCAATTATATCGTTAGTTAGCGTTACGTCATGGGCAGCATCGAATTTTCTATATTTTTCACCTGCTTATCCATTATTAATCCTTTTTATCTCATCAAGCCTTATTTTTGGATTTGAATACATATATCCCGGGTTGGTAAACATTAAGTCAGCCAATTTGGTGAAAGAAAGATAAAAGGATATTAGCATGCAGTTTGAGCCATCCATAATCCCCGATATATTAATTATCAACCCTCAGGTACATGGAGATGGGCGCGGTTTTTTCATGGAGACTTACCGGCTAGAAATGTTTTCGAAAGCCGGTATTCCGTACACTTTTGTCCAGGATAATCACTCAGGGTCAAAGTGCGGAACCTTGCGGGGACTACATTATCAAATAAGTCAACCTCAGGGAAAGCTGATTCGAGTAGTGCTAGGGGAGATATACGACGTAGCTGTCGATATGAGGCGAAAGTCACCAACCTTTGGAAAGTGGGTAGGAGCGGATCTAACAGCCTCGAACCGGTTACAACTTTGGGTGCCACCTGGTTTTGCGCATGGTTTTTATGTGCTTAGTGAATGGGCAGAGATTGTATATAAAGCAACTGATTATTATGCACCTGAGTGGGAGCGTACCTTGCAGTGGAATGATCCGGAGCTCGCTATTTCATGGCCTATATTGGAAGGCCATGAGTTATTAGTGTCTTCTAAAGATAGAATGGGAAAGCTTCTAAAAGATGCTGAGGTATATGATTGGTAAAACTAGTGTAATCAGCGGGTATATCTTTAGATAACTTACTTTATTTATAGGCGGTCTGTTAATGAAGAATGTACTTGTAACGGGTGGAGCGGGCTTTATTGGCTCAAATTTCATTCATTATTTATTAAAGACTGATCCTGAGCTTCGGATTTTTAACCTGGATGCACTTACTTATGCGGGCTCCCTGGAAAACCTACGCCAGCTTCCAGATCCGGACCGGTATGAGTTTATCCATGGGAATATTTGTGACGATCAACTTGTGATTAGCTTATTACGTAGCAACCAGATTGATACCATTGTCCATTTTGCTGCAGAAACACATGTGGATCGATCAATTATTGGTCCAGCCCAGTTTATGCAAACCAATATCATCGGCACCTTTACACTTCTAGAGGCAGCGCGGCAATTCTGGCTTCAAGAGAATGCCCTACCCGGAATCGAGAAACGATTTCACCATGTCTCGACTGACGAGGTCTATGGAAGTTTATCTCCAAAGGATCCTCCCTTTTCTGAAACAACCCCTTATGCACCGAACTCACCTTATGCAGCTTCTAAAGCTTCCAGTGACCATCTAGTTCGGTCCTATTTTCATACTTATGGTTTACCGATCAGTATAACGAACTGCTCTAATAATTATGGACCTCGACAATTTCCTGAAAAATTTATTCCGTTAATAATACTAAATGCAATTGATGGGAACCCATTACCAGTTTATGGAGATGGTCAACAAATTCGAGATTGGTTATATGTGGAAGACCATTGCAACGCTATCTGGACAGTAGCGTGTAAAGGAAAAGTCGGAGAGACATATAATGTGGGGGGGGGTAATCAGCCGGGAAATTTAACTGTTTTAAATACCCTTTGTGAGATTTTAGATGAATGTCTGCCACGATCGCCTTATCTCCCACACAATTCCCTGATCCGTTTCGTGGTAGACCGACCTGGACATGACCGTAGATACGCAGTTGATATCCGAAAGATTAGCTCTGAATTAGGTTGGCGTCCCAGCCAATCTTTGCATACGGGGCTGTTAAAGACGGTGGAGTGGTACCTTTCCAACCAGGATTGGGTTGAAACGATCCGTAAACAACACGATTACCAACAATGGTTGGAACGTAATTATAGTCAACGAGGAGATTAAACATGAAAGGTATCCTATTAGCAGGAGGAAAGGGAACGCGTCTCTACCCGTTGACCATCGGCGTCAGCAAGCAAATATTACCAGTTTATGACAAACCGATGATCTATTATCCTCTCTCTATGTTGATGTTAGCAGGCATACGTGAAATATTGATCATCAGTATGCCTGATGCCCTACCAGCATTTCACAGTTTATTAAGGGATGGTAGCCAGTGGGGTTTGGGTTTTTCCTATGCGAGTCAGTCAGAAGCCCGTGGGATCGCCGATGCCTTCTTAGTCGGGCAGGAATTTATTAAACACGACCCGATATGTTTACTCCTTGGCGATAATATATTCTTTGGTCAGGGGTTATCTGGAAAATTACAAAAGGCTGCCCAGTTGACAGAGGGTGCATTGATTTTTGCATATCCTGTAGTAGATCCCCAACGTTATGGAGTTGTTGAATTTGATAAAAAAGGATGTGCCCTTAGTATCGAGGAGAAGCCTGTTAATCCGCGCTCTCGGTATGCCGTCCCGGGAATATACTTTTATGATAATCAGGTGGTTGAGATTGCTTCCACATTAAAACCCTCGGCACGTGGCGAGTTAGAAATTACCGACGTAAATTCTATATATCTGCAACGGAACCAGTTGCGGGTGGAGGCATTGGGACGCGGTGTGGCATGGTTGGACGCCGGTACACATCAGTCTTTGCTTCAAGCCGCCAACTTCGTCCAGGCTGTGGAAGAACGACAGGGGATGATGATCTCATGCCCGGAGGAGATTGCGTATCGTTTAGGATATATCGATAAAAATTCATTATATCAGCAGGCGCTTGAAATGAATTCGAACCAGTATGGTCAATATTTGATGCACCTTGTAGACGAGGATATTACCTCTATGTTGGGTGAATAGGTATGAAGATACTTCTATTAGGGAAGAATGGGCAGCTAGGGTGGGAACTACAACGCGCTTTGTCTCCTTTGGGTGAAGTAACAGCAGTTGATTTACCGGAAGTGGACCTTGTTGATGAGAGTGCCATTCGTAAACTCGTCCGGAGAATAAAACCCACTGTAATTGTCAATTCGGCTGCTTATACCTCAGTAGATAGGGCTGAAAGTGAGTCTGATATTGCCTGGGCGATAAATGGAATTGCGCCAGGCATTTTAGCGGAAGAGGCGTTAGACTTGCAGGCTGGATTAATCCATTTTTCTACAGATTATGTTTTCGATGGGACCTCTGGAAAAGCATATGGGGAGGATGATCATCCAAATCCTCTTAATGTATACGGAAAAAGCAAATTAGCTGGGGACCAGGCAATTCAAAAAGTTGGGAAAGCCTTTCTCATCATCCGGACCAGTTGGGTATACAGTACTCGGCAGGGAGGATTTGTGAATAAGGTATTGCAATGGGCGCGCCAGCAAAGCATTTTACGGATCGTGTCTGACCAGGTTTCCAATCCTACTTGGTGTCGATTGTTGGCTGAAGCTATCGCTCAAGTATTGGTTATGGGTAAACAGGATATCTACTTTTGGTTGGATGAACGGAAGGGTATTTACCATCTCACGGGGGCAGGGATCGCCAGTCGTTTTGAATGGGCTAAGGCAATCCTCGAGCTCGATCCGCGCCGAAATGAGCAGATAGTAGAAGAGCTTAGACCTGCTTTGACTGCAGAATTCCCTACACCGGCAATTCGCCCCCTCTATACACCTCTCTGCTCTGAACGTTTTTATGATACTTTTGGCTTATGGCTGCCCGGTTGGCGCGAAACCCTTGAATTGGCAATGTCGTTAGGTTGATCTAATGATGTCTGTAGATAATTCCGGCAAGAGGATTCCTGTAGTCGTTTATGCTTCCAATGGATGGGACACCTCTTTAGGTGTGTTAAGGATTGTTGGTCCATATGAAAAATCAGGCATCAACTTGATTAAGGGCAATATGGGAGACGTTGCGTATCCAGAGCTTGTCTCCCAGGCCGATATCGTGTTAATCCAACGCGATTATCCTCGCTACGCCATTGTTTATGAAAGGATTTTAAATCTAGCTCGCACCCAAGGAAAACCGGTGGTTTTTGACCAGGATGATCTGTTATTAAATTTACCGGAAGACCATCCTGACCGGTTAGTTTATTATTACACTGACGCTGTGCTCCCGATATTAAAGGCGGTGGCGGAGGTGGATTTAGTAACTGCCAGCACATTGCCTTTGGGCGATTGTCTGCGCCAATTTAACCCCAATGTCCAGATATTACCAAACTACCTGGATGATCGACTGTGGAAATTTAGCCCACCGCGGTTGCCTGCATTAGATCGATCTCCGGTTGTTATCACATATATGGGTAGTGAATCGCATACACCTGATCTTCAAACAATTACTCCGGTTTTACTGAATCTTTTACGGCGTTATGGGAATCGGATTCGGTTGGATATTTTGGGTGTGCCATTAACCCCTGAGCTTGTTTCACAGTCTAATGTAGTCTTTGCTCCTCTTAAATCAATTATTTACGAAGAGTTTGTCAATTATTTTCTCTCCCAAGAATATGATATTGCAATTGCTCCACTTAGGGATAATTTATTCAATCGTTGTAAGAGTGGTGTAAAGTTCATGGAATATAGTGCATCAGGAATACCGGGTGTGTATAGTCGGCTCGATCCTTATTTCGCATTGGTGGAGAATGGTGTAAATGGTTATCTGGCAACCACCTTGGATGAGTGGGAGGAATATCTCATTCAGTTAATAGAAAATCCAGACCTACGTTATGAAATGGCTCAAAAAGCCCAAGAGACTGTGAAGCGCGATTGGTTATTATCGCAACATGCCCATCAGTGGTTGGATGCATATTCTGATTTATTATTAACCAAGACCGGAAGATTGGCGGATAAAAGCAAATCCCAAGAGCTATTAGTGAATCTTATTGATCATGTGGAAGATTGGCAAAATGTGCGCCTTGAACAATATGATAAGGTTTTAAGTAAAGTTGCTGTCTTGGAACAAGACTATTTGGCGACCAAATCCCGGCTGGATGATATATATAATAGCACAGCCTGGAAATTTACCCAGTTTATATGGCGTATACGCCTTTGGTTTATCCCGTCCGGCAGTCGTCGGGAGAAAATTGGCCGGCAATTAAAGAAGAGGCTGTCTGGTTTTTTAACAGAGGGTTTACCAGGATTTTTTCGAAAAATTGCGAAATTAATTACAAATAGTTCTTAAATCCTTATTTAAACAAAGGGGGTAAATCTATTGTGGAACAGCATGTGAGACGAAAGTACTTGAGAATATCTCCCTCGAAGGAATTGCTATGATTAATGCTGTAACGGTCAGCATCATTATATTGGTGTATAACAACCTCGAATATACCCAAGGGTGTCTACGAAGCATATTGGAAAAGACTGAACATCCGAGTTACGAGATCATCATCGTAGACAATGCCTCCACTGATGAGACTCCCGTTTACTTGGAAAAGCTGGCTAATGAACATACCAACGTGCGGTTAATCTTTAACAAAGTAAATGAGGGTTTCCCGCGTGGAAACAACATCGGGGCTATGGCTGCCCAAGGGGAATATCTGGTTTTCCTGAATAATGACGTAGTCGTCACGAAAGGTTGGCTTTCAGGTTTATTACGCCACCTTGAAGATCCATCCGTGGGTATGGTCGGCCCAGTCACCAATGCTTCGGGGAATGCGAGTCGTATTCCTGTTAATTATCAATCTTTGGATGGACTGGAGGGATTTGCCCAGGCTTATACATCCTCACATGCCGGTCAGGCATTTATCATTGATATGTTGCCATTCCAATGTGTTGTGATTAGGCGTCAGGTGTTTGAAGAGATCGGTCTACTTGATGAGCAATTTGGAATGGGCATGTTTGAAGACGATGATTATGCCATGCGACTTAAACAAGGTGGATATAAAATCCTGTGTGCTGAAGATGTTTATATCCATCATTGGGGTAGCGCCAGTTTTTCTAGAGTCGATTCTGGAAAATATTGGAAACTGTTCGTCGAGAATCTCAACAAGTTTGAAGCTAAATGGAATGTGAAATGGCTTCCATCAATGCCGAGGGCTGAGTTTATAGCTGAAAAATTCCGGCAGAACCTGGATGCTACTATCTGGTTTAGCGCTCATATCGTGAAGTATAGCGAGTTGGAAATAAGACATATGAGGTTAGCTGAGGAGCATCGGGAATTATGGGCTACTCAGGAAAAAACAGTAGCCGACTTAAATGCTAAGCATCAGGAAGCCTACTCGCTCAAGTTAACGTTAGATGGCATTTACCAGAGTAATGGTTGGAAATTCTTGCAGCAGTTGTTACGAATCCGTCGTTTTTTTGTGCCTGAAAAAAGCCGCCGAGAACGGTTTTTAAAGTTGGTGATTGGGCTGGCTCGCGATTTAAAAAAAGAAAAGCTGACTGCTTTATTCACGGAGATGAAAACTCTTTTCAAACGCCAACCACCCAGGCTTAAACTCACCTCAGAGTTAATCAAATATCAAGCTCCACTTTTTGTTGACGAAAAAAATCTAACTCTGATCCAATCGTATCTCCCGAAGGTTTCTGTGATTTTACCGGTGTATAACCATGCAGATATGCTTGAGATGGCAGTCAAAGGGGTTTTGATTAGTACTTATCCAAGTCTAGAATTAATTATTCTTGACGATGGGTCTACTGATGAAATCGAACCGGTTCTAGAACGACTGGTGAAAAACCCGCGCGTGCATGTTTTCCGCCAACCAAACCAAAAATTATCCCGTGCATTAACCCATGCTCATAAACTTTGCCAGGGCGAATTCATTTCCTGGACATCTGCAGATAACTTGATGACACCAAATGCTATTGAGATGTTAGTGAAGGCGTTGATAAATCATCCAGAGGCTGTATTGACTTATGCGGATGTTGGGCTGATTGATGATCAAGGGAAGATTTTGACCGACGGAGAAGCTTATCGCCCACAGAATGTCGATCCTGATCAGAAAGGTACTTTACGTTTATACCAGGATTCTCGGCCTCTGGGTTATGAGGCAGATAATTATATCAATGCCTGTTTTATGTATCGTCGGGAAGCAGCTATGGCTTTGGAGGGTCATTACTCAGATGATTTGTGGGGTCTGGAAGATTATGACTTTTGGCTTCGTCTGCAGAAAATGGGAGAGTTCTATCATATACGAAACCAGCAACCCCTTTATTATTATCGGGTACATGCCCGCACGATGAGCCATGAGATTATGTCTAAACAAGCTGAGAAAGATGCTCATCTGAAGCGTACCCAATCTTTTATTGAATACGAAGGTCGGCGAAGATATTTTTGTCAACAGCGTTGGGAAATCATTTTGGATGAATCACTTTTATCAGATGAAAGCACCCGGTTGGCTGGGATTGCCGCTGGAATACCCGTAGACTGCCACCATGGTGGATTGGGTTGGGCGCCTGACCGTAAATGCTTACGTTTTGTATCCGCCACTGCCCAAATTGAGGACCTGATCTCTGTGCGGGTTTTACCAGCAAAATGGCAGCTTACCTGGAAATCCTATTGGTCTGACGAGAAGAAGACCCTTGATATAAATAAGGGAATTGATATCCATCCTTTGGCATTGAAAGCCAGGCAGCACCGGAAAAACATCTGGGAATTTCCTCAAGCTGGGCATCGACCGGTGGTTGGATGTCATTTTGGGCTAGCCAACTACCGTTTTGACAGAGCTGCTACACGCCAGATGATTTTAAAAAATTCACAATGCTTCTTTGTTTTCGTCGACCGACCTGGGGAGGAAGATTTACCCCTGGGTAGTATCCTCCTGGAGGGATTGGAGAATGCCATATATTTAGGGTCGCGTCCTTTTGGTGAAATCTATCAACTCTATGCATGTTTTGATGCTTGTTGGTTGCCTCCTTTCCTGGATGAGCCAGACGAGGAGATATATCGACAATCATTGGCTTTGACCTTTGCCATAGGAAGACCGCTTATCGTACCCTATGGATTTAAATATTCAGCGGCTCCTTACCAGTTTTATTACCGTCCCCCGTCTGAATCGTTGGGTTTCAGCCTCTCATTCAATCGCTCCTCCATGGATGTGGAAATCCTCAACCGCTATTTAGATCTGTGGTCTGTAAAGTCCAGCCTTAACAAAGTGCTGTTGTTGTCCAACGCCGTTCTACAGGATAGTGCTGTTGCTCGTCCAGATTTTGGTATTCATCCACCAACAGATGTAGATCCAACTTTTTGGTTGCCAAAAATAGCTGATGAAATAACACCTATTAAATGCGCTCTCGTTGTAAATACATTGGATAAGGGTGGAGTGGAGGAAGTAGTCGCCCAATTGGCACGTGGACTTCAAGATTATGGCGTGGAATCTTTTGTTCTATGTGTAAATAGTGGTGGGGAAACCGCCGATCGTTTAAAAAAGGATGGTGTGCGGGTATTGGTTGCCAATGGTCAGTCATCTGAAATCAGAGATCTTTTATTGAAGGAACGTCCCACAATAATAAATAGTCATTATGCCACCCTGGAGTGCCTGGAAGTCATCAATGCATTAGGATTACCGATCGTCGAAACTGTACACAATACATATGTCTGGCTGGATGCTGCTGGCTGGCAGACGGAGCGACGTCGCAGTCTTTATTTCAGCAGCCTCATTGCTGTGAGTAATCTGGTTGGCAGGTATTATGCCAGGTGGAACCCGGTCATCACCCCCGAAATGATCTCTATTATACCTAACGGAATAGCGGCGCCCAACTCGTTTATTGACCAAAAAGAAGCCCGTCGGCAGCTTGGTATCCCAGAAGAGAAAGTATTATTCTTGAATTTAGCCAGTTATGATGGTAGAAAGAACCAATTAGGGCTTTTAACCGCCTTTGATCGGGCTGCCCGTGATTATCCTGAAGCAGTTTTGATCTGTGCTGGAAATGTTCTAAATCCAGAGTATTACGAAAACGTTAAGAAGTATCGCGAATCCCTCGGTACGAATAAACAGATCGAGCTTTATGAACATCGTCAGGATACTGGCTTGTTGTTCTCTGCTGCAGACGTGTTTATACTGGACTCGTTCTTTGAAGGTTGGAGTATTGCTGCGACGGAAGCGCTAATGGCAGGAGTGCCACTCATCCACACCGAATGTGGAAGTGCTCTAGAACTGGTGGGATTAGAAGGAGAGCGTGGCATCGTTGTGCCAAATCCAGCTGGAGATCCTATCGACCTGATCTGGGAGCGGATATTACCTCTTTTCGAACGTACTGAACATCTTAACACCCAGTCTTTATCTCAAGTGATCACTAAGATGATTTATGAGCATGCTCAATGGCGAGAAAAGCGCAAGGCTATTCGAGACCATGCGATTAAAAATTTTGATGCACACCATATGGTAAGGGTATATAGCCAATTACTGAAGGAGAAGGCTGGGAGAAAAGTTACTCTTGATATTGATCGAAATCAAGATATCAATAGCGAGTTTTCTTACTGGGATCGGGAGCTCTCATTAGAAGGGAAATATCCCCAAGCGATCATTGGGCGTAGTGATCCCGATAAAATGATCTCTGAATATCCTGTTTACATCTCCCGATTCATAGAAGAACTTACTATCAAAAACTCAAGAATACCCCGCGTATTAGATGTTGGTTCTGGACCGTTATCTATGTTTGCATATGGTGCGGTGCAAGGGTTAATCGAACTGGTCGCGGTCGATCCACTCGCGGACCGTTATAAACTTTTATTACAAAAATACGGTTTTAAGCTGGGTTATGACTTAATCCAGTGTTCTGGTGAAGACTTAAGGACTATATATTTGCCCGAAACATTCGATCTCGCATGGATATATAACGCGTTGGATCATAGTGAAGATCCAGAGTATGTACTACGAGAAATGGTTGATGTTCTCAAACCAGGGGGATATCTAATTTTTCAAGGATGGTCCCGGGAGGGGAGTGCCAATAACTGGGAGGGAATGCACCATCATGACATTTACCTGGAACCTGGTGGTATGTTGATGTGTGCGACGAAAGAAACGTCTCGATCAGGCTACCTCTATACGCGCTGCATCAATCGTGATCTTCCATTAGAGCTGGTTGAGACCTCTACGCCGACCAAAAAGATCAGGCAGTGGATTATGATGGTTTGGAAGAAAACCAGTTAATTTCCTGGATAGTTCATTGGATTTGAATACCCAAAAAACAGTTAAGGAACGTAACTTTTTAGGTCGATTAACGACACATTATACGTGTCTGCTGGTATTTTTAGAGAAGGGCGTTAATGTCATCCTGTCCCGAGTCTACACTCTGCTTTCCAAATGGGTCCCGATGGCTAAGATAACTGGTTTTATACGCGGCGTTGCTAATCGCCTGCACGTAAATGAGCGAAAAGCAGCATTTTTTGGTAAACGGCTCAAGCAAGTCCTGGACCTGTACCCAGACCGAGAGGGAGTCATTATTTATCCTCCCACACATGACTGGGGTTTTATGTTCCAACGCCCACAACAAATGGCCCGAGCTTTTGCCCGAAGAGGGTACCTATATTTTTACTGCACAAAAAATGAACGTTCTGACTCGGTTATTGGCTATCAGGAGGTCGAGTCGCATCTTTTTGTATGCCATGTCCCACTAGAAACGTTTCGACTTGTAGAGAAACCCATTGTTTACCTGGGTGCAGCCTGGTACCGCGGCAAGTTCGCTTATCTCAACTCCCCGCGTATCATCTACGACTGTTATGATGATCTGGAGGTATCCGGCGCAAGGGTCGAAGATCACGAAAACCTGCTTGCTACTGCTGAAATGGTTCTGGTGGCATCCAAGCGTCTGCTGGACGACATCCAGGGAATACGTCCCGATGCCGTTTTCGTCCCTAATGCAGTGGATTATCAGTACATTAAAAATAGTAATCCCAAACCAGATCGGGAGCCACCGGCGGATTTAAGATCGATCATGGACACAGGTCATCCCATTATCGGATACTCGGGTGGGTTGGCTGAGTGGTTCGATTACGAGTTACTTGCTTACATAGCGAAAGCTAAGCCTGAGATGGAGTTTGTCCTGCTAGGAGTCAATTATGATGGGAGCCTTGATCGAAGCAGGATTCTGGAAATCAATAATGTCCACTGGCTGGGGATGAAACCTTATAGCGAGTTATTCAACTATTTGTGGCGGTTCGACGTGGGCATTATTCCTTTCAAAATTAACACAATTACACTAGCAACATCACCAATTAAGTTATTCGAGTATATGGCCGCGGCAAAACCGGTTGTTACCACAGCTTTACCCGAATGCCAGCGATATCCGGGGGTATGGGTCGCTGAAACGTATGAGCAGTTTGTAAAACATCTCGACAGTGCATTGCTCTCAGCAACAGATGATGCCTACTTGAGCTTGATCGATCATGTGGCTCAAGAGAATACCTGGGATAGCCGGGTAACTTCTATCCTGGAGGTGTTGACCAAATAGCAATAAATGCGCTCAGGCATTGAGTCAATATAATCTGGCAGAAAACCAGCCTAACAAAACACTTAGGTCTCTCGACCATATATTCATATTATAATGACAATAGTAAGGTATTTTGTTCTTGTAGTAATTAATCCCACTTGTATTTTCACTGATATCTCATGTTAATTGCTAATTATTTATTGGTAGGAATCGGATTAAAAAGATGAATATCTTAAAAAGTATAAAAACATTACTTTTATTATCGTTAGTTCTAGTTTTTCTTTTCAACTCGCCAAGTGTGAATATTAATTCTGGACGTGCTATAGCTGTTGACCTTAATGAGCATGTCTCAAATATCGATCAACAAACACCCGAAGAGAATTACTTCCAGTACCTCCCTATTACCCTAAAATCCCCCCCACCTGGTGCGCCTATCGAACCTATCGTATTGGGGATTTACCCTCTACATTGGCCAGGAAACCAAGATGCGATAGATGAAGTGCGTTCCATTGATGCCTGGGCTGGGAAGGGATTGTCTATTATTGGTACTTTTGTTGACCTAAATGAAAATCCTCAGTCTCATATTACGGACCAGCTGACCACGATCTGGGAAAATGGGTATACACCGTTTTTAAATATGATGACTACTCATTCGGCTGATTACGTGGCAAGTGGTCATGAGGACAACAATCTGATAAAGTGGGCGCAGGCCTTCAATGTTTTTTCAAACGGCGGGGAACGCATGGCCTTCATCGCTCCTCTACCGGAGATGAACGGGAATTGGGTTCCTTACGGTTTAGATCCGCAAGGTTATAAAGAAGCTTATTGGCACATCCAGAGCATTTTTACTGCCCAGGGAGTACCTCCTCAATCGGTGCAGTGGGTTTTTGCTCCAAATGGACCAAGTACAAAAGAAAATATTTTCGAGAATTATTATCCTGGGAATGCAACCGTTGATGTGGTGGGATTTAGCTCATATAATTTCGGATGCCATCCAGATTATCAATATAAAAAGTGGTTAGGGGAATATGCAACATTTCGGAAATACCTGACTCGCATGACCGTCATGGCTCCCAGTAAGCCCATTTTCGTCGCCCAGACTGCCACTACCGCCTGGTATTGTGATACCAATGTCTCTCCAACATTCGATATCGGGAGAAAAAACACCTGGCTAAATGATGCGTATGCCTATCTGGCAACATATCCGGGTGTACGAGCTGTACTGTATTACAACAAACCTGATCCGATTGTTGATGATTTGCCTTTTTGGTTATCCACTTATCAATATGTTGGTTTTCGGGATGGCATATCTAATCCAAGATATAGTTATTTATCCCCTCAGATTCTAAAAACTATCTTTACCCATTAGTTGGATGATTTATTTATTATACATACCAGTATTCTCATCCTGTTCGTCTATTCTGATGGCGAACGGTCTATAATTCTATAACCGCGGGCAGATCCTTTTTCCACATCCAGGTCTGTTCTCTATTAAATTCTCCACATACATCGTCGTTAATTTATTCAGGTTATTTAGCGTATCCATGCAAAGTGAAATCCCGGATCTAAACAGTCTTCCTGTTATCCTGGGCATATATCCGCAAGGATGGCCCGGCTATCAACAGGTGATCGATACAGAATTTCTTGCCCTGGATGCCTGGATTGGTAAACGCTTATCCATCGGTGGGACTTTCTTGGATATCGAGATACCTTATCCTATGGATAATGTTAAAGGCCCCCTGGATATGTTATGGAAGAATGGGTATACTCCCTTTATTAATTTAACTACCTCCCATACTGCCCGTGAGATTGCTAAAGGTGAAGTAGACATTCGCCTCAATCAGTGGGCGCAAGCTTTTGCAGCTTATGCCAATGACGGAGAATGCATGGCATTTGTTGCTCCACTGCATGAAATGAATTCCAGGTCGATTCCTTATGGGCTGGATCCTCAGAGTTATAAAGAAGCCTACCGGCATATCCAGGAGGTTTTTTTTGAGCAAGGGGTTGCGAGAGGAGCCGTTCGTTGGGTATTTGCGCCCATGGGTTGGAATTATCCTGGTGATCCACCATTTGAAGATTATTATCCGGGGGATCCAATAGTAAATATAGTGGGTTTTAGTTCATTTAATAATGGTTATTATCCAAATCCTGAAAATGATACTCCCGCCTGGATGATGCCCAGGATGGTCTTCAGACGTTATCTCGAGCGGATGATGCTCATGGCAGTTAATAAACCCATTTTTATTTGCCAGACTGGCACATCAGCGTGGTATGAGGTGATTGGCGTAGATAAGGAGGCAAAAAACCACTGGCTGCGAGAGGCTTATACATATTTAGCTACTTATCCGGGTGTGCGAGCTGTGATTTACTATAACCTGGTAAGCACACAAGGGATCGATTGGCCTTTTTGGATGAACGATGTTCCTGCTCTCCAATTTGAGGGGTTTCGCGAGGGGGTTTATAACGGACCTTATGATTACCTAGCACCTTCTGTCCTACGCAATACACGCTTAGAATTACTACGCTAATTTTATATTCATTATTGGTCAGGTTTTCATGCGACATCTTAAATTATCGTTGGATCTATGGATAAGTAGATGCGCTTGTCGGTTTAGGCGAGTGTATTCTGCATTGAAGAAAATCCGGAAGATAGGCTTGGTGGATCTGGCTGTGCAAGTGTTACCTCCTTTTATTACTCGTTTTTTCGAGGGCTTTTATGGTAAATATAGAATAACAAAAGCTGTCCCTTATCAGACCAGACTCCAAGAAATTATCCAACAGCATCCCGTTGCAAAACCAATAATAATTTTCCCCCCCGGTTTAGAGTGGCACATAAAAATTTTTCAACGTCCCCATCACCTGGCGCTGGCTTTTGCCCGCCAAGGAGCATTGGTATTCTATCTTCAACGACAGGATGTCGAAGTAGAAAACGATTTCCAGTTGATCGAAGAACGTATGTACTTGTGCAATGTGCCCACTGAAGCGTTTTACTTTTTACATAACCCCTTTCTCTATATCTTGACATGGAATGAGCAATTTGTGGTGGGTTTTAAGTCGCCCCAAATAATATACGATTACGTAGATGAAATCAATATTTTCGATGGTAAATATGCTCAACTCTCCCGGGCACACACAAAGCTTGTGCGTGAAGCCAGGCTAGTCGTAACAACTGCTGAACGGTTGTATCAAAAAGTGTTACCTTTTAGATCAGATGCGATTCTTTGCCCCAACGGGGTCGATTACAACTATTTTAGTAGTATTAAACACTCCATTGTTGATCTCCCCCCTTCTGATTTTGCCCCTGTGATAGCAACCGGGAAACCGGTAGTGGGATATTATGGTTCTTTAGCCTTTTGGCTGGATTATAATTTGTTAATAGAATTAGCCCTGATTCGTAAGGATTTATCATTTGTTTTAATTGGTCCGGATAGGGATAACTCATTACCCGCCAAGTTGCTTTCTATTCCTAATGTTTATTGGTTTGGTGCAAAGGATTACACTGAGTTAACCCATTATTTGCGATATTTTGATATTGGCATAATACCTTTTAAGTTAAATGAGATTACTCATTCTGCCTCGCCGTTAAAACTATTTGAATATATGGCAGGAGGAAAACCGGTTGTTATCACACCAATGCAAGAAAGTATGCGTTATGATGGTGTTATAGTAGCAAATAACCCGGGGGATTTTTCACAAAAGATCGATCAGGCTTTAAAACTAAAAACCGATCCAGATTACCTGCTAAGGATAGACAATACAGCACAGAAAAGTACCTGGGAAGTGCGTGCCCGGCAGATCCTGGAGGCGTTAAACCAGTAGCTTGGGCGATATAATATTAATTCCCATTATGGAAAAGCACC
>Ga0153916_10000527_pt1 | contig 25686 bp, 22 predicted proteins | sample Opewatmetagenome_FD_109642 | JGI IMG/M metagenome (GOLD analysis project Ga0153916, IMG submission 109642) | Freshwater wetland microbial communities from Ohio, USA - Open water 3 Core 3 Depth 4 metaG | ecosystem: Environmental > Aquatic > Freshwater > Wetlands | place: USA: Ohio, Lake Erie...
TTCAATTCTCCTAGTTATAAAGTGTTCTTTTAAAGAATATAAATATTTTATGTATCACTTAATACCAAATCTTAAAATGGTTTATTATAAACAAACATTAAGAAGAAGTTTATAAACAAATAGTTGTTTTAAAATAGTTGATTTAGAGGGAATGGAATAAGAACGATAGCAATATAAAATGCAAAATAGTTACACATATACACCAATTAAAATATATGGAAGAACATTTATTTCATTTGATCTTAATCCATTTAAAAATGATACAAAAGTATTAACCGATTTTTCAACAATAAATAATAAAGATTTTTTACCAGTAGCTAAAATTTATTTGCAACTTTATTCACCTGGAGGACAATTAGTTTATTCTAATAATACAAAACCAATAGAAATAAATGTAATATAAGGTTGAAACCAGTTTATTAAAATAATTTTCCTAACGGATAATTGATATTTATTAAACTCATTTTTTGATTTGATGAATTATATAAACGATTGTTAGGCAGAAGTTTATAAGTAAATAATTATTATCAAATTACAATTATATGAGAGGAATGGGATTATGAGAAAAATTAAAAATATTTTTTGTTTCTATCTAATATTTATATTATGTATTATGCAGTTGTTTACTATTTTTGTTACCGCAGATAGTATTGAACTTATACCAATTCAAGATTCTTATATTAATAATTATTCACCAAATGATAACTATGGTTACTTTGATGAGCTTCGTGTAACTATTCCCGGTCCAGGGTATAAAATTGCCTATTTAAAATTTAATTTATCTACAATTCCATATCCAGCAACAATTGTATCAGCAGAATTAAAACTATATTTAAATCAAGATATATCTGAAACAGCAACTATTTCAGCTTATTACTGTTCTAACAATAATTGGGATGAATTATTAATAAGTTGGTTAAACGCACCAAGTTATGAATCCACACCAATCTATACACGTAGTGCTATAGCTTTTGAGGGATGGTACTCTTGGAATGTTACATCTGCTGTAAAAACAGCTTTATCGAACAGAACTTTAACCTTAATTTTAGATGAAAATGACGGAGCTAGTTGTTACTTCTTTTCGAAGGATATTGATTATAATAATGAAAAAAGACCAAAACTAAACATATCATATGAACCTCCAAATGTTCCCCCGACTGCTAATTTTTCTTATTCCAAATCTATTCCTATGATTGGTGACATAATACAATTCACAGATACATCTTATGACTCGGACGGATATATTTCTTCGTGGTTATGGAATTTTAATGATGGAACAAATTCAACAATTAGTAATCCACAACATAAATTTAATACAGCTAGAACATATAATGTCAGCTTAGAAGTAACTGATAATGATGGAGCAAAAAATTTAGTCACAAAAACAATTAATGTTAGCCAGCCAAGCTCATCAAACATTCCACCAAATGCATTTTTTACTTTTTATCCTTTTCCTGCTAAAATAAATGACACGATACAATTTGTAGATTTTTCGAATGATACCGACGGCGTTATTTATTTTTATTATTGGGATTTTGGTGATGGGAATACATCTGAACTTAAAAATCCAACAAAAAAATTCGATAAAGCAGGGACTTATTCAGTATCATTGAAAGTTACAGATAATAATGCTGGAACGAACACATATACAAATCTTATTATCATAACTGCATCTGATGATAATAACAATCCACCTATACCTATTTTCATAGTAATAACTCTTATATCTGTTTGTGCATTTGTGTTATTATTGATTGCATTATTGTATTGGCGGGAACAAAAAAAGATACGAGAAAGGCTACGAGAAAGATTACGACAAGAGGAACAAGAAAGGGAACGAGAAAAATTGAAGTAGAAAAAAATAAATTTTAACAATTTATTAAATTTTTCTTAATCTCAACTCATTAGCACCAATAGGCAATATAATTAACATCTGTTTTAAAATTATGAGTTGGGGGAAAAATATTAAAAAAACAACTAATAATAATTGGAATAATTACTCTATTAATTATTATTGGATTATACGGATGCGAACAAATTAATATTTGGACAAAATCTAAGTTACAATAGGAAAACCGCATATTGGATGTGGTAATTCAGTAATAACTGGAGATTTATTATTGGATTTGACATTGACTTGAGATAAAAGCAAATTATCATATTTTATTAAGAGGGCCTGAAAAAACCACAGTCGGTCAAACTTTAGTTTTAGAAAACGATATCTTTTATGGTGCTTTCAAAACACAAAAATCAAGGACCTTAAAATTCAAATTGTTAACTATAATTAATAACTCATCATCACCTTCAATTTTATCATTATTTTGTAATTACTGATTCTGATATCACCCAACATAATTACAACTACGATATGAATCTCTATAAACTATCGTATTTTATGAATAACCTATCAGCCATTTCCATAATGGTTTATACACAATTTTTTTTCCATCAATTTTTTGTTCACCTACAATTTTATCTGTTATAACCAATCCTTCATTCAAATTAAATGTCTGCATGGCTTTATTCAATGCTTTCACTTCTCTTTGTTTAACATCCATAGTCTCCATTTCATAGCACACCTGAATAAGCTGCGTAACCTGTGTACCCTGTTTTATGACAAAATCAACCTCATCTTGATTTCTTGCTTTCCAATAAAAAAGATCAAAACCCTTTCGTAACAACTCAATAGCAACTATATTTTCATATAATCTTCCAAAATTTTCTGATGTTTTAAAACCTGCAAGATTTGCAATTCCGCTATCAATACAATAGATTTTTCGGGGATACTGCATCTGATCTTTTACCTTATAAGAAAAAATGAGGCTATCAAAAAACAAAAACGCATTTTTCAGATGCCAAAAATAATTCAAAAGAGTTGGAACAGAGATTTTTACACCTCTACTAGTAAAATATTTATTCATATTATTAAAACTCAATAGATTTGAAACATTACTTGATAGATAATATGAAAACTCATCTAAAATATTTTCTTTACGAATACCAGATCTGGATAGTACATCTCTTGAAACAATATCCATAAACAATTGTGAAAGTATTGCTTCTTTGTCTTCCCCTAATACAACATCAGGAAATCCACCTGTTTGTAGATACTCAATTAGATGTTTTTTTATCTTAGCATCTTCCCGTTCAGTTGGAGTTTTATCACTCACCACAACATCTTTAAACTGTAAATACTCTCTAAAACTAAGTGGCATTACCTGTGTAGTAAGATGCCTACCGGTTAATAATTTTGAATATTCTTTACTCAGAAGATTAGCAGATGATCCGCTTACAAATATCTTGATATTCTCTTTGAATTCATCATATATACTACGCACATATCGTTCCCATCCTTCTATACGTTGAATCTCATCTAGAAACAAATAGATTGTTTCATATCTTTTAATAAGATCCTCAGCATAAGCAAATTCAATAATACTATTAAAATAACCCTCTTTCAATGGCATTAATTTTCTATTCTCAAAATTTATGTAAATTATTGCCTCTTTATCCACTGTTTCTTGCAACTTTTTAATTGTTAGAAACATCAGGTATGTTTTACCAGATCTCCTAGGTCCAACAATATCATTTATAAAATTTTTTTCTAAGGAAAGCCTTATTTCTCTTTCATATAACTGATGTGGAATTCCTTTTTCCCAATATTCTCGTATTACTTGTGCTATCTCTTCATTCATTATAACACCTTATATGTCATATCGTTAAACATACTTAATAATTTTGCTATAAAATCATTAAATATACTTAATAACTTGATATCATTTTTATTATGCAAACTTTCAATTAAATGTTTGCGTTTAAAATGCAAACTTTAAAAATCATCAGAGGAAAATCATTCGTCATTAATCGATAATCTTAAGCAGATCGGACGTTGAAAATACTTTAACAATATTTTGTTTTTTTAATGCTTTATCATTTGACCACAATGGTATATCCAAATATAATGCTAATCCAATAAATGGAGCGTCCTCCTTTGTAACTTCTGATAAAAAAGAAGCAGCAGCTTCATACGATTTAATGAACTTTGATTTTGGAATTGTCTCAACAAAAGAAGAAAGTATAGAAATGGTTCTATCAAATTCTTTTTTTGTTATATGAGATTTTTCACAGATTTCATCCTTATATTTTGTTAATTCTATAAATGTTTCTTTTGGTGCATACAACTTTAGTTGTTTATCAATTATAATACTTCTTGCTGTTGAATCCTGTTTAAAAAAAGAAAATAAAATATTAGTATTGATAACAAATTCCATATTTATCTATACCTTAATATTTTTTTACGATTTCTTTTTTTAATTGTTTTCCAAGTTCTATACAATCTTCTTCAGTAAGTTTGCTGTCTGCTAGTATTTCATCAAGTTCTTTTAATAGTTCAAGTCTTTTAATCTTTTGAGACAGTAGTATACTTGCTAGTCTAGACCAATTAATTTCTGGGAATTTACTCATTTTTGCTTTCAATTCCTTAGGTATAGATATTGTTATATTTGCCATTACAAATTCCTCACAGTTTTTATTATTTACTGTATATACTGTATAACTATATAATTTTTTCTGAATCAAATTTTTTAACAATATCGATTTTTAGATAATTATCTTCTAATTCTTATCTAAAATTGTAAAGTTTATACAAAAAAGCAAATCATGCTATATTTAATAAACAATCATCTTTCTATTTTTAAAAATAAAATATTACTCAATAAATTGACATCACCTTCGATCTTATCATTATTTTAATATGACTGATTCTGATATCATCCAACATAATTGTAATTACGAAATGAATCTCAATAAATTATCTTGTTTTTATGAATAATCTATCAACCATTTCCAAAGAGGGATAAACTTAATTTTTTTTCTATTTATAGTTTCTGTTGCTTCGTAATCCCAAGTGATCATCAGAAGATTGGTACATCCAAGTTCTTCTGATGCTTTAAGTATTGCTGTGTATTCTCTTTTTTCTATTTCATCTTTTGTATTAGCCGTAGTTACTTGAATCAACTTTTGTATCTTTGGACCATATTTAAGTACAAAATCAACCTCTTGTTGTTGATAATTCTTCCAGTAATATAGTTCTGTTAAAGGATTCGAAATTTTTTTTCTTAATAATTCTATTGCAACTACATTTTCAAGTAATCTTCCAAAATTCTTTGATGTCTCAAAAGATATTGCATTGATAAATCCTGTATCAATAGAATATACTTTTTTTGCAGATGCAACAACTTCCTTATATTTAAATGATAATTTATCCAACAAAAAAAAGAGATATGGTTCTTGGAGATATGAAATATATTTTTTTGGAGTATGGGGACTTTTTAAATTAAAGCTTTTCTTGATGCTATTGTATGTTATATATTTCGAAAAATTTGCAAGTAAATAATTTGCGATTTCCCTCAGTGTAGTGACATACTGTATTTTATATCTGCTAATTACATCTTTTGTAAGAATTGTTGAATAGAGTGTTGTAAGATAATTTTTTAAGAGATTTTTATCTTTTAGTGCCTCAGGAAATCCACCATAGAAAATATAGTCTTGGAGTTTTTTGATGAGAAAGGATTTCTCTTTTGTGCTATAGTTATTTTTCTTTGAGATTGGAAACTTTTCATAGGTTAGAAATTCTCTAAATGAGAATGTAAAAAGCTCCATACTGAGGTAGCGACCGGTTAAGTGCGTTGCAAGTTCTTTGCTAAGAAGTTTTGCGTTGCTGCCAGTAATCAGAACATTAAATCCCTGTCGGTTTAATCGGTTGACAAACAGTTCCCATCCTTCAATGTTCTGGATTTCATCTAGGAAGATGTATGTAAATTCTCCGAGCTCTTGGTAACATGCTTCAAGAACAGTATTAAGATCTGATGCTTTTAATCCAACGAGGCGTTCATCATCGAAATTGATATATGCATAGTTTCTGTTGTTTAAGAGTTGAAATGACAAGACAGATTTTCCAGATCTTCTAACCCCTGTTACTACTTTTATCAGATTGCTATCCATTGTTTTTTTCCAGGTTTTTAAGTTTTCTCTTTCAATTATGTTTTTTTCGTTGCAAATTCTTTGGATTTCTTGCCGTTGATCCTTTAGTATTGTCTGTATTGTTTTTGTATTCATAAGTATGAGTAATGCAAACTTTCTATTAAATGTTTGCGTTTAAAATGCAAACTTTTAAAGAACATTAGAAGGAAATCATTTATCATTAATCGATAATCTTAAGCAGATCGGATGTTGAAAATACTTAAATTTATTCAGTTTTTTTAATGGAAAGATTTATCTTTTTTCCAAAGTAAAAAAAGGAAAAGAAAGCACTCATAAAAAAAAGTTTGTCATTAAAAAAGACTTAAAGGTTGAACAATTAATTCAGGTAACCTCGCATATATTTAAATTATAGTAACATATTACTAAGTAACATGTTACGAGAATTTGTGAATAGATCTGAAGAATTAGATATATTAGAAAAAAAATACAAATCCAATCAATCTGAGTTCTTCATTATTTATGGCAGACGTAGAATAGGTAAAACAGAACTTATAAAACAATTCGTAAAAAATAAGCCGCATTTTTATTTTCTTGCAAGAAAAGAACCTATCGAACTAGAGATTAAAAGATTTCAAAAAAAATTCGCAGAAACACTAAATATCTACTTAGAAGAAACAATAGATTTTGAAATACTAATTAAACAAATCATCGAAAAAATCAATCCTTTAAAAAAATTTATATTTATAATAGATGAATTTCCATATCTTGTAGAAGCATACAAACCAATGCCCTCAATTATTCAACATACATGGGATGAAATACTAAAAGAAAAAAATATATTTTTGATTCTTTGCGGATCATCAGTATCGATGATGGAAACGGAAGTTTTAGGATATAAAAGTCCATTATATGGTAGAAGAACAGGGCAACTCAAAATAGAACAGATGAAAATCAGTTATCTAAAAGAATTCTTACCTGATTATACAACAGAAGAAATAATGCAAACATATGGATCCATAGGAGGAATACCTTTTTATTTGAAAGAATTTAATTCAAAAAAAAGTTTTATACAAAATATAAAAAACACTTTTTTTAATAAATCAAACATCTTATATCAGGAAGCTGAAATATTGTTAAAGGAGGAGTTAAGAGAACCAAATACTTATTTTAATATCTTAAAAGCTATGCTAGATGGTGCAACAAAACTATCAGAAATATCATCAAAATCACTAGTAGATATAACCAATATAAACAAATATATAGCAGTCTTAGAACAATTAAAGCTTGTAAAAAAAGAATATCCTATAACTCAACCATTTAAACAACAGAATTTCATCTATAAAATAGATGATAATTATTTTAGATTCTGGTTAAACTATGTTTATCCGTATAAAGAAGAATTGGAAGAAAAACCTGAAGCTATATTAAGGTTAATTAAAAATGAGTATCAGCGATATATGGGTCCTATATTTGAGGAAATAGCTATACATTTAATACGCGAGTTAACCAAGAGTGATTTCATAAAAGTTGGTAGATGGTGGTATAAAGATAATGAGATTGACATCGTTGCATTAAATGACAAGAAAAAAAAGATTGCATTTTTTGAATGTAAATGGAAGAATTTAACTTATAATCAGTCAATTAAAATTCTAGAGGAATTGAAAGAAAAAGCAAATTATGTAAATTGGCATAAAAAAGAAAGAATAGAACAATATGGAATAGTTGCTAGGAAAATAGAAAATAAAGAAAATCTTAGGGAAAAAGGATTTATCATTTACGACTCTTATGATTGGAATTAAAATTTATCATTATTTTAATATTACTGTTTCTTATATCATCCAACAATGTCAGAAACTGTAATATTACTTGATGTAATTAGACTCATTACAGGAATAACAATACTTTTTTATGCATCATATACAGATATAAAAACAAGAAGAGCATCAAACATATTATGGATTTTAATGGGAGTTGTTGGTGCAATTTTACTAATAATTCAATATCTTACAACAGGTTTTGAAAACCTATACTATCTTTTATTCATACCAATTATGATAGGCCTAGTTTACGCACTATTTCAATTAAGACTAATCTTTGGGGGAGCTGATGCAAAGGCGCTAATGGCAATTTCTATACTTGTACCAATTGAACCAGCAATAGGCCAAATTCCAATATGGAAAGGTGGAATAATGCCTTTTTCTTGGTCAATATTTGCCAACTCGCTCATAATATTTATACTCATACCAATAAGTCTCTTAATATTTAACATCACTAAAAAAAATATACAATTTCCATATTCATTCTTAGGTTACAAAATGAATGTAATAAAAGCAAAAGAAAAATTCGTCTGGCCACTTGAAAAACTAGAAGAAGGTAAAAGAAAATTTATTTACATGCCAAAAGATTTTGATGCACAAGAAGAACTAGCTGAGTTTGAAAAAAATAATATAACAGAAATCTGGGTTACACCAAAAATCCCATTCATGGTTCCACTACTAATAGGTTTCATTTTTGCTTTTATCTTTGGAGATATACTTTTTTATTTACTTGATTTATTTTAAAAAAAATTTTTATTAACCTTCAGGTAAAAATCTTATACTAGTTCTTATTTTACCAACGTTTGAATCATGGAAAAGAAAGATTATTATGATGTACTGGGAATTCCAAAAAATGCAAGTAAAGATGAGATTAAAAAAGTATATAGAAAACTTGCACTAAAGTATCATCCTGATAAAAACCCTGATAAAGGTGCAGAAGAAAAATTCAAGGAAATATCAGAAGCATATGCTGTTTTATATGATGATGAAAAAAGAAGACTATATGATGAGTATGGTCATTCAGGAATAGATCAACGTTACAGCTATGAGGATATTTTCAGAGGAGCTGATTTTGGTGATATTTTCAGAGGCATGGGTTTTGATTTTGGTTTTGACGACATATTTGAGCGATTCTTTGGTCGCAGAGTGGATTTTGAAAGAAGAGCCCGTAGAACAAGAGGTTCTGATCTAAGATACGATATACAAATTAGCCTGGAAGATGCATACTATGGTTTTGAAAAAACTATTTCTATTCCAAGAACAGAAACCTGTGATAATTGTGGAGGAACAGGTGCAAAACCTGGTACAAAATCACGCTCTTGTCCTCAATGCAATGGAACAGGTCAGATAAAACAATCCAGAAGAACAGCTTTTGGGATATTTACACAGATTACAACATGCAATAGATGCCGCGGTCAGGGAACAGTAATAGAAAGTCCTTGTCCAGAGTGCAGGGGAAGCGGTATGGTTCAAAAAACAAGAGAGATAGAAATAAAAATACCAAAAGGCGTTGATGATGATTCACAACTAAGACTGGCTGGAGAAGGCGAAGTAGGTAATGGTGGAGCCGGTGATTTATATATAGTTATTCACATAAAGAAGCACCCAAAATTCAACAGAAGAGGCCTTGATCTACACACAGTAAAGCAAATTATGTTTACACAAGCTGCCGTAGGTACAAAAATTGATGTTGAAACAATTGATAAACAAGTTGAAAAACTAAGTATTCCCGAAGGAACACAAAACGGTGACATATTTAAGCTACGAGGAAAAGGAATGTCTGGCCTGCACGGCAGAGGAAAAGGCGACTTGTACGTTGAAATACAAATAAAAACACCTACAAAACTATCAAGAAAAGCAAAAATGTTACTAGAAGAGTTAGATAACGAACTTAAAAATAGTTCACAATTTTCATAAGATACATCAGCATTTCTAAAACAATCACAAAAATCGTACATAAAATATTTAAAGAATTATTGTATAATTAAATTGGTGATGGGATGTTACAAATAAATTGCAAAATTATCTTATTTTCAATAATTAATTTTTTATATTTTTCATTATTAATATAAAAAATTTTGTTTGTAGAAGGTGGGATGATGAAAGAAAGGATACTGTCAAAATGTAAAAAGCTGGTTTCATTAGGCATTGTGATTTTAATACTAGCTATTGTCTTTCAGGCAATTATTGTTTTTGCAGATGAACCTGAAACATTAGTATATGTAAATCCAACAAGTCAAACTGTTGCACCAGGTGAGGATTTTAATATAAGTATAAATTGTAACCCTGGTCAGGCTATAAAATCCTTTGAATTTAAATTATCTTTTAATGCATCATTAATTGAAGCAAACTCTGTATCTGAGGGGGATATCTTCAGTGGTTACAATACTTATTTCAACAGTGGTACCATCAATAATTCCAATGGAACAATTATCGATATTTATGGATTAATCGAAGGAACAGGAAATGTTACAGACCCTGGTACTTTGGTAAATATTAGTTTTACAGCAAAGAGTGTTTCAGGAATTTCATCCTTAAATATTTATGGACTTGGTATTACAAATGAATCAAATTATGTTTTAACAAATACTACAAATGGAACAGTTGAAATAGATGGTATTCCTCCTGAATTTACAGATAATAGTCCATCTCAGGGTTATACTGGTGATAGTTACACGTTTTCTGTAGTTGTAACAGATAATGTTGATAGTGCAAGCAATTTATCAGTTTATGTTAACTGGTCTCATGGTGGAAATTCCGGTAATAATACAATGACGCATGTAGGAAGTAATGTCTTTGAAAAAACAGTTACTCTTTATTTGAACAGCATTTCTGATTTAACTTATAATTTTTATGCAAATGATTCGTATGGAAACGGTAATGAAACCATTACTGACACAGCATCAGTAAGTGATAATGATCCACCTAGTATCAGTAGTATTACAGCAACACCTAGTGTACAAGAAATAGGTGGATATGTAAACATTTCAGCAAAAGTAACAGATAATATTGATGTAGGTAATGTGTCTCTTAATATTACTTATCCTGATAGTTCTTATGAAAATTTTTCAATTACTTCTAATGTAAGCAGCGATATTTATTATTGTAATAAAACATATAGTCAATATGATTATCATTATTATTTTATTTGGGCAAATGATGAATATGGTAATGCAGTCACATCTTCGTCGTACTCATTTTTTATAGGGGATTATTCACCACCAACAATTTCAAACATATCAAGAACGACATCCAGTCCTCTTGATACGAATCCGTCATTTGGATGGGTTAATATCACTTGTAGCGTAGAAGATAATCTAGCAGTTTCACAAGTTTATTTGAACATTACAAACCCAGGCGGGTCATTTAATAATATTTCAATGAATCCTGCCGGCTCAGATAATTATTATTCTAATTCAAGTGGTACTTTTTCTCAATATGGAAATTATTCGTATTTAATTTGGAGTATTGATAATGATAACAATTCAGTTAGTTCAACAAGTTATGCCTTTTCATTGCCGCCAAACTATGATATTAATAATGATGGTAATCAAAGCGTTCTTGATTTAGTATTGATCTCAAATGTTTATGCGAATTCGGGTAATAATGGATGGGTAAGAGCAGATGTTGACAATAATGGGTTAATCCAAGTTTTAGACATGGTAATAGTATCAAATCATTATGGTGAACTTTGGTGGGTATAATTTTAAAACTTATTTATAAAAAAATAAAATTTTTTTCTTTTTTTATTATAATTTATACCATATTACTAAGTACAAGTATACCTGTTGTTTTGGCAGATCCTGGGGATACATTAGTATATGTAAATCCGGCAAATCAAATTGTTACAATAGGTGAGAATTTTAATATAAATATATATTGCGACCCGGGTCAACCTATAAAAGCTTTTGAATTTAAATTATCTTTTAACCCTTCCTTAATACAAGCAAATTCTGTATCTAAAGGAAATATTTTTAATGGTTATACCACGTTTTATAATTATGGTATTATTAATAATTCTGCTGGAACAATTATAAATATCTATGGATTAATTCAAGGGGAGGGAAATGTTACTAATCCTGGTTCTCTTGTAATTATTAGTTTTACTGCAAAGAGTATTTCTGGAACTTCTTTTTTAAATATTTATGATCTTGGTGTAACAAATGAAACAAATTATGTTTCAACAAGTATTACAAATGGAAATGTTACTATTAACCTTCCAGATATTACTCATACTTTTTCAGATGTGACTCCTTCTAATAACTCGGCAGGGGTTTTAATAAGCACTTCTTTACTTAGTATTGGTATAAATAATTCTAATGGTAATCCATTTTACTGGGAAATAATTACAGTTCCTAACATCGGTAATAATTCAGGTAACAATGAATACAATGGAACAAAGACATGTAGTATATCAGGTCTGAATTATCAAACAACCTATAACTGGTATGTAATATGTAGAGATTTGATTAGTAGTAAATGGACTAATGTTTCATATAGATTTACTACACAAAATAATAACCCTCCTCCAGGAGGTGGTGGTGGATATATCCCGCCAGGTGTTGAAGAGGAAAATAATCCACCTAATAAACCTTTTACTCCAATGGGTATTGTATTTATTGAGAATAATACATTGTATGAGTATTTTAGTTCAACATATGATATTGATGGAGATAATATTTGTTATAAATTTGATTGGGGTGATGGTAATTTTAGCACCTGGAGTGAATATTTACCGTCTAATACTACTATTTCTATGAGTCACTCATGGAATTCTTTTTCAAATTTTGAAATAAAAGTCCTAGCTCAGGACGAACATGGTTTAAACAGCAGCTGGTCTGAACCTTTAGAAGTAATAGTTACAGAAATAAATAATAGTGCAGAAAAACCAATTATTAATATTGATGTAAATACAGATTTTAATGTATCAAACAAAACAATTGTTTTTGATGCATCAAAAAGCTATGACATTAACGGTGTAATAGTAAATTATACTTGGGATTTTGGTGATGGGAATTTTGGTTATGGTATGAAGGTGGTTCATACATACAACTTTTTAGGGATTTATAATGTAACTTTAACAGTAGTAGATGATGAAGGATACTCTTGTAACAGCAGTATAACCTTAAATGTTTACGGTGGTTCAGAAAATAATGATATTGATGAAAAGGGTGAACATGCAGTTTTTTTTAACATTCAAAGTTTTTTAATTATATTTATTATTGTTATTTTGGTTTTTGCTATATTTTTTATTGTAAAATATAGGGAGAAAATTAAGAATAGAATTTATATATTTTGGCTACTTAAAATAAGAAGATAATCTTTTTTTTTAAGTTGACAACCACAAACTATGAATAAAAAGTTTTAAATAGGAATTCTAATACAAATTATTATAAAAAAAAATAGGGAGTTTTAGAGAAAATGAACTATAATAATGACAGAGATAAAAAAAGAAGAAGAAGAAACCCATTTGATTTATTTGGATTTGATGATGATTTCATACGTGATCTGCTGGATGATGAAAGAGTAATGGAAGATTTACGTAGAATGACAGAAGAGATGATGAGGATGTTTTCAACAGCTCAACCAGGTAAACCATTTGTTCATGGATTTAAGATCCATTACGGACCAGATGGTAAACCTAGAATTGAGGATTTTGGTAACAAACAAATAAAATCACCAGAAGGAGAATCATTAATATCAGAAGAGCGAGAACCATTAACAGATATAATAGAAGGAGACGAAGATGTAGCAATTACTGTGGAAATACCTGGTGTGGAAAGAGAGGACATAGACCTAAATGCAACAAATGACGCACTTGAAATAAAGGTGGATACTCCACAGAGAAAATATCATAAAAGACTAGATCTACCATGTGATGTTTTACCAAAAACAACAAAAGCTACATACAAAAACGGAATTTTAGATATTGTTATAAAAAGAAGAGAAAAAAAGAAACCAGGTGAAGGATACAAAGTTAATATAGAATAATATATTCTATAATAAAACTATAATCTATTACGTAAAAACAACCTTTGGAAAATTCTAGGAACAATACCTGGTAGTTGGAATAAATATTTTACCCGCGTTGCCTCAAACATACCATATCCGTTAAGCTCCACAGTGTAATTAGACCAAGAAAAAGAGCCTTTAGCAACAACTGGTCCTTCCATCATTCCAGTACGAGCAAGTTTAAATATAATTTCACAGGGATTTATTAATTCAACCTCAAGTTTAAGCACCGTATCATCTTTTTTTGCTTCAATTAAAAACTTTTTTGGATAAGTTAAAGATGGTAAACCTTTTAGCCGTGTACTTTCAATATATTTAATAGAGAAAATATTGTATTCAACTATGTTTTGATTGCCAGGTGACAAAATAAGAGCACCTGCATACCCACCACTACCAATCATTCGGAAAATGAACTTTGACATGTACATCTCCCAACCATTATCAAAGTGCAGGTTTAACCAATCCCAACCTTTTGATACAAAACGTGGTGCAGATGTCTGCCATACATGATCCATGTAACCAGTACCGCAAACAAAATACTCCTTATTTTCCCAAGTGATATTTCCTTCAACATAACATCTAGGAGCATAATAATCTCCACCAAAGTGACGAAATATAGCTAGATTAGAACTTCGTCCCATTACCCAAACTGGCATAAAATCTGCAGTATAAGTAAGATCGGCAATAAAATCACCCTCTTCACTTTCCGCATGTACATTCCACGTAGGATACGTACCTATTACATAGCTGTTTTTAAAATTTATATCAACACCAGGTCCACTAGCTTTCAATGTGCCTCTTTTTTTATTTACTATACTAAAATCGTGACTAGTTCCTGTAATATTATCATATAAAACAATAAAGTTGTTATCTCGTCTTAAAAACCTGATATCTGTTAATGCCATCCGGTTAAAACTTATAATCATGGAATTGCCCTGTAAATCACTTATAGGGTCGTCAAAAAATACGTTGAAATACCACCATTCTCTACCACTTAATCTATGCGAACCCTCATCAGTAGGTTGAAGAACATGTCTACCTGAATCAATTGCTCTTAAGGATCCCGGAGGGGTTGGCGGCTCAGGCTCAATTATCAACTCCTCTTTACTCTGCTCAATTTTACTAATTATTTGAGTTTGTTTACCAAAATTTGTAAAGAAAATATATCCAATTGATGAAAAAACAATAATAAAAATAATTCCAATGGCAATAATTTTTCTAGGTGCTTTCTTTCTTTTTATTCCCTGCGACGAACCATTTTGCTCAAAATCTTTGTAACGTTTCCAATAATAACTTCTGCCCCAATATCTCCATGTAAAAGCAATGCCGAATAAAAATATAGGTAAACAGATTGCAACAGGAATATAGGTCATATAACCATCAATTGCTTTAACCTCAGCAATATGTTGGGCCTGTGATTCATCAGTTGTATCATAAGTCAACTCAGCAGCTTCACCTATCGGATCATTTACTGATAAATATTTAGATACAAGCCGATGCTTTAGAGCATCAGGGTAATACAATTCAACAAACTGTGAAATATGCGCATAGAGCATTAAATGTCTATAAACATGTACAATATACCCTGTTTTTTGATGGACTATCAGCTGTAAGGTTTCATCACAAACGTAAGGATATCCATGCCATGTAATAGGTAAATTATATAAGTCAGATTGCCAAACAGAAACCTCAACACCATCTATAACACCAGTTTTTATTTTATGCATATCTCTAACAAGAACAACATTTTCATTACCATCCTTTACCCCTTGTGATTCAACCCACCCGACCATCATATTTAAAATATCTTGATTATTTGATGGAATACCCATATAGCCTCCATCTACATTTACATACTCAAGGCTTGATAACTTTGGATTTATAAAGTACCATTCACTTACTTTTTCATTACCGTTAATAACAGTAAAAATCTGGTTATTTTCATCATAAATAACATCATTAATGAACATCTGATTTTTTTCTTTATCATATGAAACTGCATGAATTACTTCTTTTCCAGTAAAATTATAATTAATAGGCGTTCGTCTAGGTAATAGCTTGCCAAGAGCAACATAAGATATTTGTTTATCACTATTTTTTAAAAAAACACTATTTCTCTCCCAATATTTAACAAGACCTGTATCCTCCCAGATATAGTTTTCAGGAAGCATCGTCTCGTTGACAATTTCATTTGGTATTAGATAAAAATAAGAAAAAAGACTTAAAATAAGTAAAAACACCCCTAAAATCAACCCTAAATCTTCAAATCTTCGAAATTTTATAAAAAGAACAGTGAGAAAACTAGGTATAAATATGGAAATTGCTATGATAATCATTATTGTATTCCAAGGTAATGCATTCAGAGGAGACATATAACCAACTTTTAACATTATTATAGTAATTTATATAATATATAAATCTTATTATAATATATAATAGATAATTAAATTTATTGACCTTATTTTTTAGATATAAGATAAAAATATAGATAAAAATATTTTTAATAATCTTTTTATTAGTTTTATAAAATATAAAAGTACTTAAAGAAGAAAAATAATACCAAAATTTGGTTATTAACCTTGGTTAAAACGGATCCGAAGATAAAAATAAGAAAAGAATACGAAAAAACAATGAAAAGGGAGCTTGCAAAAAAAGTTGGTAGTTTAACAATTATTGTAACAGAGGATACTTATGACAAGGCTCTCACTGCTTTTAATATAGGTGTAGCAGGAGTAGAACTTGGAATGAAGGTAATTATGTTTTTCACATCACGTGGTGCAAATATTGTAAAAAAATCCTACAAACCACGACGTGCCCGATGGGGAGAATCACCAATTGGTTGGAAAGAAACATTCATAAGAAGGCGGGGAGGGGCCACCCTTGCTCACCTTATGTACCAGGCAAAGGACATGGGTGTTGAATTTAACGTCTGTTATACTTCAATGATATCAATGGGAATAAAAGAAGAAATGCTACTTGAAAACGTACGTGTAATTAGAATGTCTGAATTTTTAGGACTATCAGTTGGTACTGATATGCAACTTGTCATTGGTTAAGAGGAAAGAAAAATGGATATCGAAGAGATTTTACGTCAAAGAGCATCAATATTTGATAGAGCATTAAATGGAAATCTTACTCCTAGAGAACCAAAAATCTTCTACGATGCACTTCGCTATATACCACTATCCGGAGGAAAAAGACTCAGACCAATTATTGCAATGCTATCATGTGAAGTTGTTGGTGGAGTCCCAGAAAACACAATACCATTTGGAGTATCACTTGAATATATGCACAATGCAACACTTGTTCATGATGATATAATAGATAAAGATAGATGGAGAAGAGGAATACCTACTACTCATGAAAAATTTGGACTGCCCTTTGCTATACTAGCAGGTGATGCCTTAATTGGAGAAACATACAAGATGCTATCATACTTGGCACCTCCTGAATTAAATTCTGTTACATACAAAGAACTGATTCGCTCTATTGCCTATGCAGCAAAAAATTTCTACGAGGGCGAAGCAATGGACATTGAATTTGCAAAACGATTCGATGTTTCAATCCCAGAATATATGATAATGATTGAGAAAAAAACAGGACAACTATACTATTTAGCGGGTAAAGGTGGTGCATTAATAGGAAAAGGAAATAGAAACGAAATTGAAAATCTTGCTAAATATGGTCTTTTATTTGGTCTTATGTTCCAAATGAAAGATGATCTGTTAAATATTTTAACAAAGCAATCTTCTTTAGGAAAACAAAAAATCGGCAGTGACATTTTAAACGGAAAACGAACTTTAATGGTTGTTCATACATTATCAAAAGCTAATGAAAAACAAAAAAAGAAACTACATAAAATTTTAGGAAACCCGAAAGCAAGCCAAGATGATGTTTTGGATATAATAGATATTTTCAAGAAACTTGGCTCAATTGAATATGCACAAAATAAGTTAAATGAATTCAGTTCACAAGCAAAAGAACTTTTGGAAATATTTGAAAAATCTGAAAGTAAAGATTTTTTAACCGCACTTGCAGAATATAGTGTTACCAGGACATATTAATTATAAATAAAAAATCCCCCATATTAAAATGATTATTGCAATTGTAATAAAAATGCCTGCAATTGTATATGGGTTATATAGTATCATGCGCAAGTCCATAATCAATAGTTATTTTAACAAATATAAATAGATTTTGATTTATATTTATGGTTTTAACAAATTTAACCTTTCCATCCTCATTAGTTTCGCAGTTTTCACCGTTATTTATAATAAAATGATCACTCGACCCAACCAGGACCGACCTGGGCTTGAATTTCAGTAATTTTAAAAATTATATTCACTGTTGGATAAAATTCAGAATATTCAGGTGATGGAAAATCCAACTTAAGAGCATTCCCCATATCAGTAAGAATAACTTGAGGAGGATCTACTTCTAATTTTAGACCTGCATCTATCAATGAACGACTTATAAAAACAAACCAGGCCGGCGAAAAAGACGTAGCAATAGTCATAGTACTAACATCTGTATAAGTTATATTTGTCGATATATCAATAAACTCAGTTTGTATACCACAGATCCCATAACCGGCTGCTATGATTTTTGACCCGATACTAGAGATATTTACAACATCAAATGAAATATTTACTATGTTTCTCGTCTTATTATAATCAACAAAAAAATTAGGTCGAACCATCATCTTATTACCTTGGGACTGACTAACAATCATCGAGCCAGCATCATATGTATATGATTGATCAAGGTAATATGCATTATTTGATGAATAACAAATTGTACCAATTTGGAATGTATTAGTCATTGATTCATTTTGAATAGTTATTGCACCTGAGTTTTCCAAAACTTCCAAGGTACCAAATGCTTTGCTTGATGCAAGAAGTCCTAATTCTTTACTTCCTAGCGTCACAAACGTTGCAATTGGAATGCCCTTATTTCCCTCAGCAGCTTGATTATCAATAACTGAAGTAAGAAATGCGAATTGCTCTGCTACCCTATCCATGTGCTCTGCTTCACGCTGTTCCATGATTATTGGGACGTATACTATTTGGACAATGGAGATAACTAAAACAATAAGACCAATGAGCAATATTGCAGTAACAATACCAACCACTGCACTGTCAGTTGTTTTCTTTATGATTTTTTTCATACCATACCCTCATACAATTTTTTTTGTTTTTTTCATTAACTTAATCCTTGTTGGAGAACTACTGACAATAGTAATGCATTAGAATCCCTGACCATAACTTGAATATATTTTCCTATTATGTCTATGCCTTTATAACTAAATTGCAGGGTTTCACCGAGGTTCCATTTATTGTCATTGTTTATATCAATTAATAGATCACTTGTTTTACTTGGATAAGTATTAGATCCTATAATTATTATTATATCTGTTGTTCCTTCTAGAGATTCTCCTCCATTATGTTCGATGATTATCATATTGTTTGTTTTATCGATCGTTCCAATAAGATTCACTGAAGGAACGGAAGAAACATAAGAAAATTGGAAAACATTAAAATTGAGGACGGCAAATAGCATCAAAGTCATACCTAATAAAAGAACAACACCAACTACTTCAGATACTGCATATTTAGAACGATTTTTCTTTAACATTGCATCCCAATAACTACTTTTTAGTATCGTAATGATACTTATTAATATTTAGGTTAATAAAAATCTATAATAAAATTCTTTCGTTTTACAAAATACTTATTTGTTATTTTCTAGAAGCACATATTTTTTTATAATTATGATAAGATTGAAAATTGGTATTTAGACAGCATATCCTTTATATATAGTGTTATTGTTAAATATTAACATGCTAATATCTATTAAGGTGGGTGAGAGAGAGATACCATATCAAAAATAAAGGTTAAGAATGAATTTATGCATAGAGAGGGCTTATCAATACCATACTCATAGCATATCTTCTTCAAATCATTTATTCTTATGCTCGCATCTAGCACACTCAGGGCTCTCCAAATGTTTTTCCTTTTACTCCCATGCGCGAAGAGAAAAACTAGAAAGTAATTAATTAAAATTTCCCAGGATACATGAAATGATTAAGTATCTGTTCTTGAGTCAGAGCTTTTTCATAAATCGCGATCTCATCAATAAACCCACAATAAAATCGTCCGAAATATAAAGATTCACCCGTTAGGTCAATTCGATGATACGGATAGCTTGTTTCATTCACTTTAATACCATCAACGTAGAGGCAAATACTCAATCCATCATATGTTAAAGCTATATGATGCCAGTCAAGGCCAAGTGAATCATTGTAGTAGTATACAAAAACATTGTCTATACAACCTTCAATCATGGTAGTATTCGCATTAATCATATATGAGAATTCTTTACATATTCCTTTAGGAACCTTTCCAATAAGAATTGTAATAAGTTTTCCTGGATGATTACCGAATCCTTCGTAACTGACAGCGAAAAGATAATTTTTTATACGGAGAATTATAGGATTAAAACATCTTGTATTTAGACCTTCAGATACCTCAAATTCTATTCGTGGATCTATTGGACCAATTGAACCATTATTCCATAATTTTAGTGTAACGACATAGCCTAAAGAGTATCCAGAATTATCTGCTGTTGAATAGGCTATAACATATTTATCTTCATCTATACGAATAATACATGGATTAAAGCAATTCCCTATTGTACTCTCAAATATCTCCGTTTCATTTGTCAGTTGAATGATACCATTAGATGAGATATTAATAATGTTAACATATCCTAAACTTAGGTCATTCCTATATGCTACTGCAATAAAATTTCCTGTAACTTTTATTAAACTGGGTTGATATGCAAATGTAGTGCCAGAATAAACATTTTTATCAATAGATACAATATGTCCAGTAGGGTTGATATTGAATGTTTTTATAATACCATGATTTGAAAAATTACGATATGCAAGGGCATAAACAGCCCCATTAACGCGAACAAGACAAGGATCATACCCAACCTCATATGTCATGGTTTCTATGAATGTTATTTTCCCGTTTGTTGAGATATCCAATGTTTTTAAGATACCAATATCATTAATATTTTTTCCCCAGTATGCAATAGCACAAATATTTTCTGTAATTCTTAGTTGACTTGGACGGTTTGGTCTATTCGGATCGTTTTCGATTGTATAATCTGTACATATTTTTTCATTGCCTGTATATGTGATAGAACCATTGCTTAAAATTTTATAGGTTCTCAAGTGAATATAACCATCCCAATCATTAAAGGAAACGAGGTATAGTTCTTCTGAAATTTGTGTAATTATTGGTCGAAAAGTTTTTTTGGCTTTTGCGTTTCCAAAAGTAACACTTTGAATTCGGTCAATTTCTCCGAGATCAGATATTTTGACTGTTGAAAGTCTACCGATTTTTAAGGAATCTTCACTTACCATAGCATAAATGTTACCAACGACATTGATAACATAAGGATTATAACCAAAATCTCCTTCCACTTCTACAAGATCACCTTTTGTTTCACGGATTTGTGGTTTCATCCATGCTTCAATAGTTATAGTGTCGGTCATGTCAAGAGTCCATGATGTTTTCACTTCAACAGCATCAAAATATCCATTAAAAAATCCAGAGTTATTAGACTTAACGTTTTGCGGCTCTAGGATTCCGTTGATAATCTTTGCCCCATTTAACGCAGTCCCATGGTTATTGTTTCCAGAACTATCTTTCACTTCATCAGGGACGTCCTTCATCCAGCTTTTCTCGTCGAAATGCCATATACCACCTTTGGATCCGAAAGTGAGACCTTCTTGTAGTACTCCAAAGAACACAATTGAGTTGGTTCTTGTATCAACTATTGTCGCCTCCACCTGTACCCCTTTAGTATTATCGACTGGGAGAATAATTCTTTCTCCAATGTCCCATTCTTGATCGCCTACATCTCTTTGTAAAAATTGCTTTCGTTCAAATCCTGCCAAGGTTATCAAAATTCTTGTATCAGGTCCTAATGATTCTCCGCGTTGAAGTTCAAAGACAGGGCATCCATTTTCTAAATATCCAATGATTTCGACATTCGTTGGGTCTTCAGGTTCTATTGTCGATAATACTTGAAGAGATATTATTGAGATAGAAACGACTGCTATTGCAAAAAGAAAGATTTCGCCGACTATTTCAGATGATGCTTGAGTATTTCGTAGATTTTTCATGAAATATCTCCTCGTACACAATAAAATTTTAAATTTTGTTTGAACCTATTTACAATTGTAAATAGAATGTTTTGTGCACTATCCATCCTACCCATATGTTCATTATTATAATATTTTCATGTATTTAATAATATTGTGATATTATTGTTGGTTTGATAATATAGTTGGTTTGATAATATGGTTGGTTTGATAATTTAGAACATGATCTTAAAGGTGAGAAACGAGATAAGAACAAGAATAATCGTAAAGGTATACAGGCTTATTGTGACCATATAAAATAATTAAATTTTTTTATTTATAAGATTTGTATTAAAATAGCCACATTCTACATTCAAATTTTAACACGTTTGGTATATTAATATAAGCTATATCATTTTCATGTAGTGAAACCGGTGGTAATATTTTACCATTATCCAAATTGGTAAATACAATGTTAATACAATCATTTGTAGAATCTTTACCATTAATTATAATCCATTTGTATGTCTCAGGACCAGCTGAAGGATTTTTAAATGTACCTTTAATAATTTCTATAGTTAATTGCCAGTCATTGCCTGAACCTGTCATAGACAAAGATGCTTTTGTACCACTTACAGGTTTATTTAATCCAGAAAGTGAGCCGCCTCTTGAAATACCCTTGTCAACATACCATTGAAATTGAGCAAAACGCTCCTCAAGACCCACCCCCGTCCAATAATCATTATAAGTAACAGAAACTATTTGAGAATCAATTAACCCATCGGTTACCAACCAATAAAAGGATTTACCAGCACAAACGATAGGCGCTATACTGATTAACAACATTAGTAATAACATTACTAAAGCTGCAAATTTATTCTTTTTCATATAATCTCCCCCTTACCATTTAATACTCTTTTAATAATAATATATATAGTTTTTTTAGAAGAATGACACATATGTAAAAATGACATTTTAACAAATTAAAAAACTATTTGAAAAAATTAATCAAATTCAAGGTTCAGTTGATTCTTATTATACCTTATTTCTTTTTTTTCTAATATTTCTATAAAGAATAAAAACAATCAAACCTATAATAATAGCAAATACAATAATTAAAATTGATACAGTTTCAGTTGTTATAAATTCTCTTTCAATATCAATATTGTTATTCGAAAAAGTATTATTATCTGCATTATTTGGATAATTGGGAAGATGAATACCTATATTATTATTTGAAAAATTGTTATTAATCACATTATTATTAGAACACAAACGAATATTTACTCCACAAAAACCGTTGTTAATAAAATTATTACCATCAATAACATTGTTATCTGAAGAATAATACAGACCTACACCATTATAATTGTTATTTTGAATTGTGTTGTTAATTATTGTATTATTTTTTGAATTGCTAATATATATACCACAATTATTATCATTTTGAATAATATTTCCTATAATTATATTCTCTGAAGAAAAATAAAGTGTTATTCCATAAAAGTTATCTGTTATAAGATTGTTTTCAACAATATTATAGTTTGAGCTTAGATTTATACCTGAAAGTGGGTAAATAAGACCACTATGCTGTATAGTGAAATTTCTAATTGTAACATGATCTGCATTAACTTTAATTGTATTTCCAGCAACTCTACCGTCAATTATTGTACTTTCTTTGTTTTCTCCAATTAGAATTATTGACTTATCAATGACAACATTTTCAAAATATGTTCCATTATAAACATAGACAGTATCACCCGAATCTGCAGCATCTATACCATCCTGAATTTTTGTAAAATTTCCAGCTCCTGAGCCACTTATATAAATTATCGAGTAATCATTTTCTTCTGAAGATTCAACCATATTTGTTAAAAGAAAAAAACTTATAATTAAAGCAATAGTAAATATTTTTTTCAAGTGAAACTCTCCATATTATTATATCTTAAAACTAATTTAAAATTGTTCTGTTCATAGTATTATATTATAAAAACTTTCTGAAATCGGCAATTTTAAAAATATTAAGTAATTATAGCCAGTAATGACTAAAAATAATTTAACTTGTATTCTTGTTTTAATGATTTTAATCACTTTACTATTTATTGGCTGTATTGAGGAACAAACTGGTGTTGAAAAAATAAAATACAAATCAACAGAAATAGTAAATTTAGCAGAAAAACAGGGAAAAATGACTTTTGACATCACTATTAGAACAAATGAAACTGCAGAAATAGTCCGTCTTTGGGTACCTTATCCTGTGTCAAATGAGAATCAGAAAATCGATAATGTAACAATTACTGGTAATTACAATTATAGCGGTATATATAGAGAAGGAGTTTATGGGAATATGATACTTTATGCAGAATGGAATGAACCACAGAAATTTCCAAATTTAAATTTCTCATTTGATGTATGGCGAACTGAGGTAGTATTAAAAAATTTCCCAGATAAAGAAGGAGAAATTCCAATTGAAATGCAAGAGTTTTTAAAACCAACAAGCCTTGCTCCTACTTCAGGTATAGTAAAAGAAGTTGCTGATGAGGTTACCAAAGGAAAGACAACAATATTAAGCAAAGCAACAGCAATATATGATTATCTTGTTGAACATGGTGAACGGGATCCAAATCTAAGTTTCTGTGGAAATGGAGACGTATGTAAACTACTTCTGAGTCTTCGAGGTAAATGTGTTGATTTCTCCTCTGTTTTTGTAGCATTATCAAGAACTTCTGGTGTTCCCGCTAAAGAAATATTGGGAACTAGAATCTCAAAAGATGGTGATATAACAGGAGCTTATCATTGCCGTGCTGAATTTTACCTTCCAAACTATGGATGGGTACCGGTTGATCCATCGGATGTGGCTAAATTAATGTTAAACGAAAACCTTGATATAAATGATACAAAAGTAGTAGAAGCAAGAGACTATTTTTTTGGAGCACAAACTGAAACATATATTGATTTTTCAACAGGAAGAGATGTGGTTTTAAATCCTGAGCAAGACGAAGGTCCTTTAAATTATTTTATGTATCCATATGCAGAAGTTAATGGAGTAGCACTTGATTTTATTTCTCAGGAATATTTGAAATATATTGTTACTTTTAAGCAAAGTTTAACTCGCTAAAACTCTTTTTTTCTTTTCATAATATTAATATAGCAATAAATATAATATTGTAAAAGAATGAAAAATAAATCAGGATTAAAAAAATCTATTATATCAATAAAACACTCTTTGAATCATTGTTTATTTTTTGGGCGATTTTTAAACAGTAAAAAAACTATCTTAGTAAAAATTGAAAATTCTATAAGAGGTTTAAATGAGTAGTAAAAAAACAAGTGATTATTTAGGATTTTTTTTCTTGATTTGGCTTATTGTTTGGATTATTCCAATAAAAGTCACACCTAAAATTACACCTAAAGCGCCAATAATATATGGTATGCCAATCTCATATATTTTTATAGTTGTTGGCCAAATCTCTCTAATACGGTATCCAAAAATACAAGATATTGCAGAAATGATAATGAGAATTATTCCAATTATTCCAATTATTAAAAATCCCTTTTTTGTATCCATTTTCTATACACTTTCAAGTATAATTAATATTTTAATTATTATAAGATTTTCCTCATTAATATTGAACAAAATGAAAAAATATCCTTTTTTTTCTTTTTTCCATTTGATTTCAAACAAAAACTATTGTTTTTTGGAGGTTTTTCAAATTGAAA